>Ga0065711_1004741_pt1 | contig 31713 bp, 40 predicted proteins | sample Hoacrofraction12_FD_59098 | JGI IMG/M metagenome (GOLD analysis project Ga0065711, IMG submission 59098) | Hoatzin crop microbial communities from Cojedes, Venezuela - Epithelial fraction 12 v2 (version 2) | ecosystem: Host-associated > Birds > Digestive system > Esophagus > Crop | place... | reverse complement strand
AGAGGAAATACATTTGAAAAGAGATGGCCACAGAGTTCAACGCAACAGGAGGGAAGGAGCTAACAAAAAGTCCTGCCATCAAGAAGGCTATTGGTACAATGCTGGGGCTAAGCAAGCTAATGGGTTAGGCACATCTCTCCAAACATGAACCCAGCACAAAGCCAAGACACCAGACAAGCAGCTCAAGCTATGTCCAGAAACGCAAATGACATCCCCATGGGCTCACACACTCCTGAGCCCCTGTTCCCTAGGACTGCTCCTTCTCACCTACAGCAAAAACCCTGCAGGATCCCAGTGAAACACCAGCTGGTCCCCAAGCACTGAAGCTGAAGGCTGTCCTCTTCCCATGAACTCACCTCCTCTGCTCTCACACATCCCAGCTGCCAGCCTACTGCCTATCTTAAAAACAGCAGAATTTGGGATCGAAGTCAAGTGAGGTGTGGTGGTCCAACAGGCTTCCTCATGACTAGTGTCCTTCAAGAGCTGCCCTCTCCTCCCAGAGCAGCACAGTCTGAAAGAAAGGAAAGAGACGGGGGCAAACATCAGTCTCAAAGCTGAACTCCTCCAGCTACTCAGGATCAGATCATTATTTTAGTAGCACTTACATGAGTGAAAGAATAGCTTGGCAACTGCTAAGGAGAGACTTGGCTAGGTCCTCTCCAGGTCACCGAGCACACGCAGGGCAGCAGAAGCAGCTTCAGGCTCTTGGCTCTGTCAAACTTAGGTGGCAAAACTGAAAAATGTGGTAGAAGACATTTTCATTTTGCAAATTTTGCCAACCTGTCAGGACACGCTGGTGGTGATAAGCTGCAGAAAGATTTGGGAAGGCAGTGAGGGGAGGTAGGCAGGTGAGCATGGTCATTACACTGTGGGGAAGGAAGGAGGAGACTGAGAGACACATGAACGTAGCAGGTCGAACACTGTTACTAGGAGAGTGCAGAAGATTGGAGAAAGGTGGGTCTGAGGGTGGGATTATCAGATCCTAGAAGAGCCCAGGGATAGTCAGATCCATTAGATTATGAACAGCCCAAATGTTCACAGCAACCAAGCCCCTTCTGGTGCATGGCCTGTTCGCAAGGGAGAGAGAATGATGTGAAATACAATGTGAATCCAGAGTGGTTTTACACTACCTGCAGGCCAGGTAGACCAGCTCACCTTCAGTGCTGCACACTCAGACAAGCCTTGCTTCCATCAGCAAAAATCCATGAGGGCCAGCCCCACCATGCTTGAATGTAAAATCTGGCGTCTGCATAAGAAAGGGTCCCTCAGCAAGACGCATGATCATTTAAATCCCAGGAAAGGTATTAATATCCACCATCTGGTTCCAGAGAGGCTTTAAGGTCTTGAGGAATGAAACAGGTAACCCCAACATGCCTCCAGAGGCGAAGGAGCTCCCCCCCTGCTAGACAGTGGCTCTAGACTCTACATCAAAATAAGTTTTGGGTCTCAAACTACACCCCTTCATGGAAACCGAGGTGTCCTCAGACCTACTTGCTCATCAGGGAGGCAAGAGGAACAGCAGGGATGGACAGGAAGGAGGGCTCAAACAAATGTCTTTGTAGGGTACCGAGGCACTGCTAAGCTCCCTCTGGGTACACCTGCACTGTCCAACAGCTTTGTTCCCTGTCATGCTCCCAGGTTCCAGTCTCTGTCCATCCACATTGCAAGTACAGCTTTTTGCACATGCGCTGTAATTTGGTGAGGATCAGTTTGGGCTCTCCTAGGTGACCGATCACTGCACATGATGGATCATGCTTGGGCTGCTGTATCTCTTTGAGATCACAGGAATCTGGGACTGCTAAAATCCCAGAAATTACTGATGGTGTCTCAGAGCCAGTGAGCATTACAAGGGGCCTAGAAGAAACCTGGGCTACAGACTACACAGTGTGGAAGTGGTCATCCACAAGCACTGTGGACTTCAGCCACCCTTCATCGTGTGGCATGGGAGTCAAGGACTACTCATAGAACCAACTCCCTTGGTAGTAGATGCTGCAGCTCTGTTCCCACCACTGGAGGAAGCTCAGGCATCTGTACCTGGCCCATGGTACGAATTGTACTCAGTCAGAGCAACAGTCTGCCAAGACTACTGCTGTTCCCCACCAGTAGCAGACAACTTGGTACAGGCCACAAGAAACCAGGTGAATATAGAGTGATCCCACCTCTGACAGCGCCTTCCCAGCTGTCTGCAAACTGTTCCTCAGCCACCTCCCGAGCTGGAGATGATTGTAGTTGCCCTGCCATGTCTGACAGCGCAGCTCAAGAGGGTACGACACATCCTGACTCCCGCATTTCAACAGAGCGTGAGCAAACCCTACCTATCTCATCTGTAAAGGATGGCAAGGCCTCCTGGAAAGCTTTTCAAAGAGAGGCTGCACATAAATATCTTGAAGTTTAATGTTATTTGTAACCAGCATGCTGAAACAAGCAGTGTGCCAGGCTGTCCCACCTTTTTCTCTGCTGTACTGGGAACCTGCAGACAAAGAGTAGACCACCCCCAGACTGGCAGCAGAGTAGCAAAACCGGAGGCTGATGCCCTCCAAACAAACACGCCGCAAACTCCTCACATGTCCAGGGGAACCCAGCAGACATCTCTTAATTTATGTCTTCTACATAGTGACCACCAGACAAAACCAATAAATGCTGGCTTTTACACTACCTCAGTACCTCTCTGCTCCACAGATCAGAAAAGCACCAATGTTCGCACAAACACACTACCTCAGACAACTTGCAGCTGACAGTATTTTATTCTTGTCTGTTGAATACTCAGGACCTGCTACTAAGGTAGGACCCAGCTCACTGCTTTCCGGGTATGAAGGCAAAGAAACATGAAGAAAACTGCAGCTCAGCTTGAACTGTACTTTTTCTGAGCATCGCTCACTCCCTATAATTAATTAGATCCCTAAAATACACAAGAAACTAAGAAAAACAACAGCCACAAGCTAAGATGACTGCACTCTATTAAAAAAGCTTTTATCTCAATGCAATGAATAAACAACTCTGACGTAACTACATACAGCAATTTTTCATCAGATGTCTGAGTATCAAACTCCCTTTCCAGACCTACACTGACACAGCTTTCAGCAAATGTGCTGGTAGAAAACCACGGGCCACATTTACAAATATGTCTAAAATCTAGCACCTAAATCCAGGAGAAACTGTTCCAACAATGTACCACAGCACCTCCTCTTCCTATAGCAATGACACCTTGCAAGCCTCATCATCTCTCCACGTACTCCATGGGTATTTTAGCCCATAGCCTTGCCATGGAAAGCACAAACGCTGCTTTTTCAAGGACAGACAAGAGGCCAAAATCGGAGTGGATATTCCCAAAATCCCTCAGACATCTTGAGGCTGAAATAAAACCATGGTGTTCAAATGCAGCTTTCCCAGGTGTATGGCCAGCAGACTGTCTGTATCCAAACAACGCTGGCAGCTGATGGACACTATTCATCTCCAGATTCCTACCCAACTGGAGTCAGAATCTGGTGATTTTTTGTGCTACTGGCCTCCAACTGCAGGGCAATGCAAACAATTAAACAGGCTATTTCTGCATTAACAGTCGTCCCTTTTCAGGGAAGGCTCTTTCATATCGGGCAGCCCATTGCCACGGCTTAATCAGGCCAAGATTTAAGGAAGCCCGCTGTGAGATGACACAGATTGCTTCCTCCCTTGGGAGCTGGCAAACACCACAGTCAGTGTGTAACTGGCAACCCCTGCAAAAAGAGTCCCCGTTATATACAACAGCTGAGTCCTCTTTTTCCTCTGCCAGACGTGGCCTCCACAGGCCTGGACTGAGCCAAGGGACTCCATGCGCTCAGTCATCACACAAGTTGAACCCTCTCTTTGCTCCTCAGAAGTCTTAACTGGCCACAGCACAGTGGTGGTAAAGCAGGCAATGACAGAGTGAAGGTGTAGCTGTTCATGCATCTCTTCAGCCTTCCATGTTAGCCCTGTAGACAGAGCCTTGTCTGGGCATGGATGAAACCATCTGCTTCATGTCTGGCAACTCCAGGCAGGCAAAGGGCAGGGAAAGCTGCTGCATCCAGCTGCCTGCCACCCAGGCAATTCCTGACTGTGCTGAGCAGCCTAAGCAGGGGAGCTCTGGCCAAGAGGGACTGCCAGCAGTGAGTGGAAATGAGGACAGAGCCCATTCCCCACAACAGGTCTGGAACAGGGCACCAGAATAAGACCAAACAGTTGCAGATAGCTGAGACCTTTTGATTCCCCTCCTTCGAAGCCTCTGTGAAAGAACCAACAGATGCCCTACAAGAGGCACTGGTGAGGGTTTGTTTCTCCCAAGTGTGCAAGTCTGCTACAGCCTTGGATTTACCCTCCTGTCAGGGTGCTGGAGCCAAGCAGTATGTCTTCTCAAATGGGCATAGCAGGAGTTCAGCAGCCTTATTCTAGCTTCAATGTTAAAGTTGCTGTTTAGATGCAGAAATTAGGCATGCAAGACCCCCGGGCACATGTATCTCCAAATCCTCTTCCATCATAGTGGGGGAGAAAGAGTGTTCCAGGCAACAGCCTCATTAGCATAATCACTACTCCACACCTCAAGACACTTCCAGCCCTGGCAGCTTCTACCTTTGGGTCTCTATCCCAAAGCCCAGCTTGTATCTGGGAAACGCCCAAATCAGAACTTGGCATTACTCCATGCCCAAAGTCTCCCCTGATTTAACAGACCAAATCCTCAGGTTGTACAAATGACTTTGCACAAACACTACAACTATGGCTACCAGTGTCAATGTCTTCATCACCCTCCCCAGCCCAGGACTTGCTCCAAGGTCTCCTGAGTTACATTTGACGCTGCACCTTGCATTAGGCAACTATGAGTGGGAGGTTGAACTGGAGCCCTTCAGATCCCCTTCCAACCTATATTAGGTTATGCAGGTTATTTATCCCCCTTAACATAGGTTTAGGAAGTAATCTCTCACCAGCAGGGAGATCTTTAATGCCACCCATAATCTCCCAGCATCTCTCACAGTACTGCTTACGAGGAGGTATGGGGCAGTCCCTTGTAAGATGTGTTGCCTTTTCAGGTCACTCCAGCCCTTTCTCCCTGCATGTCCCCATCCAAGGGCACAGCTCATTGTTTCTCTCAGTTGGTCATTCTGAATCCTCCATGATCTCATGAAATTCCCAGTGTTGGTGTTCATGGAAGAGGATGCAGCTAATTTTTAACAAAGTTCCTCATCCTGCAGCAGCTTAAAGCATAGAAGCCTCCATGCATCCGGGTGAAAGTGGGGATCAGCAGGGCTACAGAACTGATCTGCAAGATGGAAATTGCCTGTGCTATGGCAGAGCCTTTGTAAGCCTCCAAGCCCGTGTCCAGACACACTGCTGTTACAACTTTTTTGAGCGCTGTCTTTTATTGAGCCACTCATTAGCATCCCTGCATGGGATATCTCTGCAGCCTGGAGATCAAGACCACGCTGCGTGGTCGGTGCACAAGAAATCATCTGGGAGTTCCACCAAGCTATTGACAACACTGCACAGTGATAGCTGCCCATCATCGGCTTCCCTGCCCCTGAAAAACCATCCCATGGGAAAATCTTTGAAATCACACAAGGAGCAGAAAACATAGTTTTAGAACGGAAAGTGTCAGCAACTTTCCCTGAAGACATTGCTTATAATTATTAATAAATATATATTTATGGGGTGTGCACACGAGTGTCTACACAGGCATAGCCACAAAGCAGACAGCTATGCATCCAGACATTTCCTGTGGCAAACCAAAAAATCCATTGGTTTCTTGGTGTCAGCTCTGCCAAAGTAGAGTTGGGCTAAAAGTGGTGGAATGAACAGTACTGTGCACAAATTGCACCCAAATTGCAGAAGGGCTGCTTCTATTTCCCACTCATTTGTAAAACCTAAACAATCCTTTAATAATCATAGGATGAATATTTTCACCACACCTGAAATGTATCCTGGTTGTTTCAGCTTCCAGATTAAGAACAGGACATGTANGTAGCCCCAGGCTTGTTCCCAGGCTGTTACTGCATCCCAGACCGGTTCCCTGGACACAGCTGGGGCTTCAGGAGATCCCACACCAGCATGCCCAGCCAGGGTCTGCAGGAGTGAGACCGCCTGGACAGGGAGAGCCGGCTACCAGGAGCCAGGAACCCAGCAGGAATCCAACAGGGCAGCACCAAAACTGACAGCTTCTCTGACCTCCTCCTANCCAGGGAGATGAGGGAGTACCGTGGGGCGAAATAAAAACAAGGACAAGTGCACTTGATTTCCAAATGTCCCCTGACTTCACCTCATCAGCTGTTCTATTAGAAACAAATGCAAGGGAACGCACTGTTATTTCCAGGTATAATTTTAATCTGTGAGTCCCTTTCAACACAAAGCAGTAGTTATGTTACAGCTGAATATCTCATTTCAGGCAGATTTCTCCACAACACTGTGGCAAGAAAAACCTTCACTCTAAGGAGGTTAGAGCTGATATGGATTATTTCAGAAGACCAGCACGGCCCACCATTAGTAACAGGTGCTGCCTATTAACCTTAATTAAGACATAGGTGATGCTAATCATGTAATTGGTCTTTAATTAGGATCTGAAAAAAATTTAGGCATAGGAAAACAGCAATTTGGCCCAGCTTGAGAGACCAGCCTTCACCTCTCTATCTTGATTTCCCCTCCACATTTTTCCAAGCCCATGGGGCAAAGCCACACCAGGCTCAGAGCAACAACTGCACGGGAGCTGGCAGATCCCATCATTTCCTCCCCAGCCAAGCTGGCACTGTGTCAGAGCTGTCACCAGGTCTCTCCTGTCCCACTTTCCCGCAACTGGATATCACTATACGGGAGCAAGGGCCCTGGAGACTCTGGGACTAACGCATAGTTTTCTAGGACAGCGTGTTCCAGTTGTGAGCTCCATAGAGCACATTGAATGTAATGAAGATCCAGCTCCTGCCCAGGAGCAGTTCGTAGCACCACCAGTTCGTAGCTTTAGGCCCCTGCACTACCTTGGCCACAGAAAAGCACTCCTGCAGAGCCCGTTGGCAGAGCTTGGTCCCTCCCAGGGATCCTCTCCCTGCTCTAGATGCTCAGGACAGGAAGGACTCTGAAGGGCCGCACCATGGAGAAGCCATCACATAAAAACCATTCCATGCACCTTGACCTGCTACAGTTTCCTGACCTCCTGCAGCCCTGTGCCATGAAGGGCAGAGTGCAGACCTAGTCTGAGGTTTCCACAGGCTTCCCACACCTCTCCCAAGAAGCCCAGAGTAGATGTGCTGTGAAGGCTGTTGGGTTTGCTCTCTTAAGCATCTCTGGAGGCAAGTTTTTGTTTCAGTTTCAACAGCTCCTTCCCAGCACCTATCATCTCCTATGATGGGATTAGAAGGGAACAGTTCGATAAATGCTCCTTCCAAGATGGCCATCCCACTATGGGCTGCCCCTGCCTTCCCAAAGGAATAACTTTGTGGTTTGGGGTTTTTTCTGGGTTACAGGCACCACAGGACAGCAAAGGGTGACCACAAAACAAATGTTCATTCAAGTCCTAAGGTCCCAAGTCCTATTTACACCTCTGAGCACCGTGGGAGTCTTGCTGCTATTGTTAGCTGGGATCTCTTGAAAATCAGACACCAAGATATAGCAATAACAGTATATTGAACTGCACAAGGATAATATGGGCATCTGCACCCTCATGCTGTTGTAGACTCCTTGACGCTGTTTTATCTGAGACAAAACCACTCCTGGTCACAGTTCAAGAGCTGGCATGACTGAGAATCCTTCTCTACAGGTAGCCACCCTGTTTTAGTGGTTGTGTTCAATAGCATGGTCACAGCCTGCATGTTGGTATCTGCCAGACAACAATTTCATAGCAATGCAGCGGAGGGATTTTGAGATGAGCCATAGCAGGAGACATCCAGCACCCAGTGGGTCAGCAAAGCCAGGTTTTCCCCATTGTCCCACAGTACTGCAAACCACATATGCTACAGACACACAACAGAGAAGCAAAAACTGCCTATCTGAGCAGCCCAAATCCTGTCTTGATTTTTTTTGCCTCCAGTAAACAAAGCATTAAAAAATTAAGTAGATCCGATAAAATGCAGGTCAGTCCATCCCTTACCCTATCCTCCAACAGCAAGAAAACAACAGCCAGCTGGAGCTGGCAGTTAAATGAGTGTCTGAATGCATGTCGCAGCCTACAATCCTTACTCAGTGGAACAAGGCCTCAGCATCTGACAAGGCCACTGACAAATTGCCTGTCACCTTGGAGCTTTGTCAGAGGCTGTCTGCGCTGGACACGAGTGGAGCCTGCATAGGGAAGCAAAGGCCGCTTTGCACTGGACTTGGCAAAAGATGCCTGGAAGCATATTAGGACTGCACTGGCTTCAGCCCTTCCTCCAAGGAAGCCTTTGCTTCATGACCTTGAGGTGAGCCACTCCAAGACTCAGACTGCCTGGCTGACCCTTCTGTGAAATCAGGAGGAAGCATTATCAGAAGTGAAATAATCACGTATTCATGTGTTCACATCTTTCCCCCACCACATCTCCACTAGGTCTCCCACACCCCTCTCTCTGCTGCTTCCTCACATGTGCTGACCCCTCCTATTCCCTCCTGTCTTGCACTCTGCTCCCAAAGATGCTGCCCGAAAAGCAGCAGAATGCAGAGGAGAGACATTCCCAGCACTGAGAAGAGCACAGGACCTCCTCCAGGCAGAATTCCAGCAAGCACCTTGCCAGGGCTTTCACCAGAGACCCCCCCCAGGGGACAGCAGCAATGAGATTTTTTCCACCTGATGGCAGGTTTCTAGCCTTACTCACTCTATCCCTTATTTTGCACAAGGGAAACTATGCCAGTGCACTGCTGTTCAGCAGCTGGGACACAGGACACGCACCCCACAGCTTCTGCATCTGCATTACACAGCTGGGGTGCAGGCACCCCAGTACGGTCCAGCTGCATCCCAAATGCCTGCCTGCCAAGACCAACAACTCCTGTGATTTCTGAGTGGGCTAGTACTGCCACACGCCAAAGGGAGCTCAGAAACATCTTGCTGACAGGCTGGGAGTTCGTTTCCCCTGGAAGGTGAAAGTGGTCTCTTTGCAGTGGGCTGAGGGCAGCTGGAGAAGCTGTCATCCCCTCACCCACCTGCCAGGTCCTTGGCTCCTTCAGAGACGCCTGCCTGTGTTTTGCCAGACATTGCCACATCCTGGCATCCTCAGAGCTGTGAAGCGAAACTGCTCCAAGAACTCACCCCAGGCAAGGTGGTGCAGAGACACAGCTGGAGACAACAGCCAAGGACCTGCCCAGGCCAACAGGATGTTTTCCACAACCATTAGCAACCAGGGTGGTCAGGATCAGCATCATTTCTGTCTAGGCAAGTCAAGAGCAACGGACAATGTCTGTGAGACACGAAAGGTTCCTAGCATGGTGGAGTGCAGCCTGTTCATCTTGCACGCTGCCTCATCACACTCAGCCAGCACTGAGGAGCCAGTTGACCAGCCAGCAGGGATGATGCTGCTCAACGGAGCCTTGGGACAACTGACTCTGAGCTACCAGTGGTGGACACTGGTCCCCAAAGCAACCATACCATGGTCTAACAACGGGAAGCACACTTTAACTTGGACAAACCTTTAGTCAGACACGCAAATGTGGACATTTTTAGGGTTCTCCTGGTTGCTAACTCAAACTAGTGCAGAACTGAGCGCTGGACACCATCAAGCTGGGTGTAGATTTCAAGCAGACAGGAAATATACTAAATAAATGCTGGAACATTTTCACTCATCTCCTGGTGGGATGAGCTTTGTTTGTTCTTATTCTTAGGCTTGTCTTGGTCACCACAAAACTTCTGCAAAGAAACTAAGATTCACGTGCAGTACAACCCTGGGAACTGGGGCTTCAGGAGAAACCTTTGTGAGCAGCCCCATTGCCATCGTAGCAACTCCTCAGGTGGCTGCCCAGGTGGCAAGTCCCTCTGCACAGTCCAGTGCCCTTCACCCGAACCAGGCCAGCCACACTTACCGTGATTACCTCCACCATCTTAAATCCCTTCTAATTCCCTCTAAATCATTCCTTGTCTCCATCAAAGCACAGCTCCCTCCCTGCTTTGCCCAGCAGAGATTAGCATATCCCTGTGGAGCAGGCACCACAGGCAGAGTGAAGGCAGAGCAGGACTGGCCCTGCCTGTGGACAGGCCTCTCCCTGCGTGCCTGTGCCTCTGCCCTGATTTCATGGCTAATCCAAACCTGTCACAATCTGGGAGTGTGGTCATCACCGAGGCTGCCACAAAATCAGCCTCCTCTGCTCTCTCCCAACCATATCAGCTCTTTTCCCCTCCCCTTGATCGTCTCCCACCCCATCCCAGCCACTGCGCTATCCTGCTTTGGGAGCCAAAACTACTCTTTTTGATGTCTTCCAGACCCACATAGCAGCACCCACCTGCTCCCAGTCCCCCACTGTGTTGCACCCAGAGGGCTGAAAGCAGCGCAACAGCCTCGGGGCTTTCACACGCTGGCTCCAGCCTGCAATGCAGCATCTGCAGGCAGATCTGAGGGCTCATCCCTTCCAGTGGGGGAAAGGAGCAAGCAGCAGGAGAGGCTACTCCACCGAGAAGCCCTGATATTGCTTATATGGGAGGCCATGAGAGATCGCTCCAGCCCCCTGTGCTCCCAACCATTTCCTTGCACAGTAATTCCCAACCTCTTTGTTCATCTCCAAATCGCTCCCTCCTCCAGACTGCTGCTGCAGCTTCCTCCCTTGTTATCTCTGGCAGGACCACAGGCACATACCTTCTCCACTGATGGGGGAACAGCACCAAAGAACAGCCTTAAATGCATATTGGTACTTGCAGTCATCCCATGCAGACCCATGACTCCAGGAGTGGGACATTCACAGACACGGCCCAGGTTTTGGTGACAGCAAAATCAGTCTGATGTGAACAGATAAGATGCCAGACCATCTCCCTTTCTCACTCACTAACACAGGAATGTTTGGGACCTCAGGGGTTATGCTGGAAGCAGAGCACATGCTGAGGCTGAGGCCAGGATGAGCCTGAGCTACGTGGGGAGCCTCAGGTTTGGTGACAGGCAGGCACAGCATCACACTGGGCTGGAGCCTGATGCACCCAGCTGCACCAGTGGGGTACCAGGTATATTTGGAGGAAGGCACCCCATATTTCAGGAGTGCTTCTGCAGCGGGAGTGTGTTGATCCTGATCAGGAGACTCCTGTGTATCGAGGAGTCAGTGACACATCTGTAACCTTGAGTATACCCGTGCCCATGCTGGTCTGGGCTGTGCTGGGCTTACAGAGTGGTCCTCAGGCCAGACAGTGCTGCACAAATCCCGTGGCTGCAGGACAGACTCAGCCAGCTCACGGTAACAGGGGAGCCCATGGGCAGCTCCCACTCGGTCCCACGAGTACACTACCTGCATGGCCTTGCCTTTATCTGACTGTGCAGCAAGGAACTAGCATGTGAACATCCTTCAGGAATAGAGTTGTTTTCTTGTAGGAAAACTGTATAATTGCTCGAATGACCAAAAGGGAGACCTCCTCTCCATGGACAGGATCTGAGCCATGGGAGAATCCACCCAGAGTCTGTCTGATGCTGCACAAACACCGGGTGCCCAGCTTCTGAAGGGTTTTAAGGTTTACTTACTCTATAATACTGCTTATTCTATCTTATTAAAACTGCTATTTTATTGAGGCAGTGGTTTCTAGGCTTTTCCCGTTGAGCACTGACTCGCTCTCACCTCACCCCTGGCTGGTGCAGAACAGAGAGGCAGAGAGGGCACCCAGCTTCCCTGGCGAGCACAGGCAGCACACAAACCAAGGGCTCAAGGTACAGGAGGCCAGTGGACAGAGGCACCTGAAGTACAAATGGGCCAGAAGGACAGCAGAAAAGTGAGCGGTTAGGGGAACAAGAAGCTAAGAGACCCAGCCCCTGGCCAGGCTGAGCCAAATCTTTGCAGCTCTGCCTCAGGCAGCTGGGACTCACCACTGCATGCAAAATGCTCATTCCTGTGTATTGCTCTCCCTTGCCATGGTTTGTCCACTCCAGACACAGGCACAAACCTGACTGCAAGTCCCAGCCAGGATGTCCCAGCCCATGTCTGGACCACTCTTCACTCATTGGCCAGCCCTGTGCTTAGCAACGACCAATCCCAAGAGGCTATTTGCTGGCTACTGGATAGGAAGATGCTGGGATTTCTTCCCCTCCCCCCCAGTCTCCAGCACTGATCATTTCTGTCTCTGAAGGAAGCCTCTGGCACAAACACACGGACACACACAAGAACTTACTTCCCCAAGGCTCCTGCTCCAAGAGAGGAGCATCCCAGGGCTGCCCCCGCATCATCTTCCACTGCAGCATGATATGTCCCCAAGGCAGATCCCCGATGAGAGCACAGATGTGGGGAAACAGAGAGGAGAGGAATAGCTGCATCCACCTACTGCTCCCCCACAAAGCCTCAAGGTTGTTACATCTTGCCCACAGGTTGTAGCTGGGACTTTACCACCTCAAGTTGCGAAACAGGGATACCTGCTGGTAACACTAGCCAGGACTTTCCCTGCTGCAACAAATACAGCTCCAAAGGGCTCCAGAACACGCCCACACACACACCAAGAACATGGGAAAACAATGCAACTGCAAACCATTGCCCACAAAAATGGAACAATTGAGCCTTTCCTTGTCACTCCTTTGGATGGAAACTGCAGAGGAAAGAAACAGGGTCCGGTAAAAATCCACAGAAAGGAACCTGGGGAAAGAAATTACCTCAGAGTCTCCCTACTTCATGAGGCCAGTGCTGCACCGGTCTTGACTGCAAACTGAGAGACCTGAACCCTCACAGGAAGACTGATCTGAGGCCTAAATGACTCTAAAATTACCCTGCCCCCTGACAATCGGTTAACATGTTGAGCACGTGGGGGCTGACCTTGTGCACAAAGTGAGGCAGGCTGGAAGGACAGACACGGATGAACTGGCATTCTTCTAAACCCTGGTTAACCCCCAATCCCTTTTCAACTCTGGAAAGAGGTGAAATTCCTGAACACTCAGTGAGGACCCTGCAGAAGGTGGCAAGCAGGGCTTCAGTCATCCCTCAGCCATGTGGTTTGTAGCCCAGTCACCAGGACACCTTCCCTTTTCAGTGGCACGCACTTGGTACCCCCAGCTCTGAGGGAAGGGACAGGGCAGGGAAGGGCAGGAGTGGGACATGTTGGCAGACTGCAAGTGTCCTTCATTCTCAGCACAGCACCCCCTCGGAAAGGTCCCTAGAAATCTGCTTCTTCACAAGTACAGAGCATTTCTCAAGAACCAACCAATACATTTTGGATTTCATCTCACAGCAGCTGGATAAAAGTGGGGAGGAACTCAGAAATCAGTCGACACAGGAGTGTGTACATCCCTCTTGGCCCGTCAGTCTGGTACACAGGCACAAAATGGCTCCAGCATGGTCATGTGAAGGACATGTGTTGGGGTTTGTCCCACTGCTGGGCTCCAGAGCCAGAGCCATAGGCAGACCCCTGTGTATGTGCAGTGGTCATCACAAAGCACTGGAGTGAGCAAGTCACCAGGTAATGGTGCTGTTGCTGAGCAGCCTACCTGCTGGGGCATGAAAATGAGTCAGCTCCAACCATGACCCTCAAAGCCATTGCATACATGGTGAATTCAGGCTTGGGGACCATCCACTCTTCTACCCTCACAGAGCCCCACGGCACAGTGCTGGGGAGGATGTTGCCATGAAGCTCTCTGCCAAGCTGCTGGGATCTGCTCTCCCAGCCAGGCCCTCCTTCAAGTGACAGCACCAATGCATATGGAGCAAAGCCTATGGCTAGAGCTCCGAGGTCTCACACTTTCCGTGGCTTGGCCACCACAGCCAGGTTTCCCCAGCCAGGCTCTCACAGGCACATACACTGCTGGAAGGACATAGCCCTCAACACCCCCAAATCTGGGGTTAACGTTCCCTAGGATGAACCACGATCTAGGGAATCATCCTGGGGTGACTGGCAGTGGGTCAGCAAGAAAGAAGCAGAACAGAGGACCTCCGACCAGGCTTGTCTTTTGACAGATTGTCAGAGGGGAGGGTGTTTTGCAGTGGTCAGACCTAAATTGATGCTTCAACTCCTTCCTTTTCTCACCACGTCAGCGTGGGACTGGGGATCTCACAGGGGCACTTGCTGTAACGAGTTCAGCTCTGGCAGTTAAAGTTAGAGCTCACCTCGGCCCCCTGTCTAATGCTTCTGTAATTTAGTCCAACGACTCATGGTAACTTTTAAGGACTTTGTGCCTGCGCACGTTGCTACTCGCAGATCTCAGCAGCCACGACCGCTCCGCTGACAGGCATCCCAGGCTCCCTGAAGTGTCTGTTGTCTTATTAGCAGAGCCTCCACTTGGGATTTATTTTCCATCCAGAATTTAAGCTGAATTTATGTATTAACTAAAGACTATTAGTGCCAAAAATAAGTGGAATGCCACTTGCTCAGCAACACAGGCCTTACGAGAGACCACGTGGCACAGCCAACCCACCCAATTGCAACCCCAGAGAGGCTTTTTATAGACACCCACGTCTGATGGAGTGCAAGTGATGCTTGGCTTGCCGCAAGGTTTGCGCTGCAAGTGTCTGATTGCAGGGGGAGGGGAAGGAAATATCCCTGTATCCACAGGCAGGAGATGTGGTTCCCTCCTCTCTGCCAGCTGGGTAAGCATCCAGGTGGAACTGATTTAGGAACAGGTAGTGGCAGAGCTGTCTCATTTCCCTGCCATAAACACCCATACATGCAGCATGCAGCTTCTGACACACAGCACACACGCTGCTAAGTGTCTCAGTGCAGTATCTCAACAACAAGGGTCCTCCACTTGCCTCCAAGCAAGACTGCTGGAGGGAGAAAAAAAGGTGACCCAACATCACACCGCTCCAGCTGATGGTGGCTTCTCTGTTTCATGGGTTGTCCCCCGCATATTTTTCCTTTGTGTACGTCCCCCCCACCACACCAAGCCGGTTCAGCTATGAGGAGAGTGACAGTGATGTGACTCTGAAGGCTTCTCCAAGGACTCTTACCAATCTCAGCTGCAAGGGATGTGAATTCACAGCAGCAGCCGCAGCGCTGCCAGCCAGCAGCCCCAGAAAGCACGCACTGCACAAGCCGAGGCACAGAAGGGTCAGTGGCATGTGGAGGGCAGTTCTCATGCATCTTAGCCGCCTGCTTGGCACGGCCCTTTCGCTGATCCCTGTCCTACTCCTCTCCAAATGAGCCATTTTGCACCCTTTGCCAAGCCAGACTCAGCTTCTAAGCATGGGACAGGCAGCGGCCAGTTTAGGTTTGCTGGTCTGGTAGGTCTCTGCAGCACACCCAGTGTGCTGGGCTGGAAGGGAGCTGCTTTGGCCACAATGCGGCGTGGGACAGTGCACAGACAACCCATGGCCCATGGCTTGGGCCAAAGTAGCATCTGGGAAGACAGGTCAGAACCTCGCAGAGAAGGTCAGCAGGGCTGGGGCAGGCATAGGTCGTCTGCACAAACATCTCTGGTCCAGCAGCTGCTTGCAGAGGTCTGAACAGCAGCTTTAGGCCATCAGCTGGACCATAGCTCCAGGCAGGCTGCTGGACTCCAGTCTCCTGCTTAGCCCAGGGCATGGTGCGCTGGCATAAGCATCACTGTGCTTGCAGTCCCACCGCAAGCAGGATACTTGCTCCCCAAGCTGCAAGGCAGACAGGAAAAAAGTCCACCCAGCAGCCTTGCCAGCACTCGTTCTCTGCTGCCTCAGTCCTGTCATTTCTGCATCTTTGATCTGCACAGGAAGACAGAGCAGGGAGAGCAGGCAATGGCATCTGAGAAGCAGGGAACGGGCAGGTCTGCCAACAACAACAAGCCCAGTACCAGGCCTCACTTTGCAAAGAGTTTGTGAGATACAATCAAGCCTGGCAAAGATGGCAAAGAGCTGCTCCTCATGCTATTCCAGCTCCCGCTTTGCCCAACAGAGAGCTTTGGGCAGAGCTCAGCCCACTGCTGCTGCAGCCCTGAGCTCCCCAGGTATGGCGCTCAGCCACACTGCTCCCAATGGTTCCTGACCTCCAGCCCTGCTCTCTGCAGCCTGGCCCCTCCACTGCACTTGAGAAAGACTTAAACCAAACGCATACTTCATCCTAGAAGTGTCTGGGGTGGGCTACAAAGAGCAGCTCAGATAAGCAAACCAAGGCCAAACAGTCCATGTGCAAGAGGGACTGCTGGCAGCAGGGGCTGTGCGGGATGGACGGGGTCTGGGAGAACACCAGTACCTGCTCAGGACATGTGCTGTCAGGTTTCAGACACAGCCCAGGGAGTTTGGTCCTCAGCCCTCTCAGGACGGTGGTGAGCTGAGGATGCCCTGAAAGGGTGTCAGGCATGGCAGGAAGACAGTCTTCAAGATCGTGCACAGGGCTTTTAGACTGCCACCTGTCACATCTGCCTCTGGGCAAGAACAGGCAGGGCCTTACAGAGCACTGGACGAGACCTACAGCGAGGAGGAGAAGGGAGAGCAAGCTGTGAGCACATTCTGGACCTGATCAAGGAGCAGTCGGGGTGATGGAAACCTCAAGGAGTCAATGGGATGGCTGCACAAGAGCTCATGCACATCCCCTTGCACATCATTTTGACAGCAGTGGAGAGACATAGAATCATAGAATCATAGAATGGTGAGGGTTGGAAGGGACCTTAAAGATCATTTGTCCCAAGCAGGGACATCTTCCACTAGAACAGGTTGCTCAGAGCTCCATCCAGCCTGGCCTTGAACACTTACAGGGAGGGGGCATCCACAGCTTCTCTGGGCAACCTGTTCCAGTGTTTCACCATCCTCATGGTGAAGAATTTCTTCCTCATATCTAATCTAAATCGGCCCTCTTTTAGTTTACAGCCATTCACCCCTTGTCCTATCACTACACACCCTTGTGAAAAGCCCTGCTGAACAGGGGAGACGCTAGCCCACAGACCTCGCTCTGAGGGGATAGCGAACATAGAGACAGTATCCAAGGTCAGAGGAGCACAGTGAGAATACAGGGGCAGCTTTGGATCCACACTCTTCAGGCAGATACAAGGCTGCCTGACTATGTTGCTCCTCTTCTACAGGGAAACCTCCACCAAATACACCAGGAGGGAGGTGGGAGACACCCAGCTGGAGTGCTGACCCCAGATGCCTCCTTGGCCAAGGGTCTGTGACAACCTGTTACACAGACACTAACACACAGCCCAACAACCCCAGACAAACCAGGAGGACCCACATATCCACCAAGATTTCAGCTGTCCTGCAGGCCTTCAGTTACAGGCAAGTGAGAAACACATGGGTAAAGGTCTTGGGCCTTCCACAAACAATCCCAGACTGGTTGAGGTTGGAGGGACGTCTGGATTTCATCTGGTCCATCTCCCCTGCTCAGCCAGGGCCATCCAAAGTAGGTTGCCCAGGACCATGTCCAGACAGCTTTTGAATACCACCAAGGATGGAGGCTCCACTCTCTCCTTGGGCAACCTGTGCCATGCTCAGTCACCCTCACAGTCAAAATGTGTTTTACGGTGTTGAGAGGGAACCTGCTATGCTTCAGTTTGTGCCTGTGGCCTCTGGTGCTGTCACTGGGCACCACTGAAAAGAGCCTGGCTCCATCCTCTTTGTCACCTCCCTTCGGGTATTTATATACTTTGATGAGGTCCCCCTGAGCCTTCTCTTCACCAGCCTGAACAATAGCTCTCTCAGCCTTTCCTCATGAGAGATGCTCCAGCACCTTCACCGTCTTTGTGGCTCTTCACTGGATTCTCTCCAGTATGTCTGTGTCCCTCTTGTGCTGGGGAGACCAGCACTGGACACAGCACTCCATATGTGTCCTCACCAGTGCTGAACAAAGGGGAAGGATCACCTCCCTTGACCTGCTGGCAATACTTTATCTAATGCAGACTAGGATACCATTAGCCGCCTCTGCCTCAAGGGCACATTGCTGATTCATGGTCAACTTGGTGTCCATGAGGACCTCCACAGCCTTTTGTGCCAAGCTGCTTTCCAGCTGGTTAGCACCCAGATAATACTGGTCCCTGGGGTTGTTCCTCTGTAAGTGCAGGACTTTGCACTTCTACTTGCTGAACTTCATGAGGTTCCTGTCAGCCCATCTCTCCAGCCTGATGAGGTCCCTCTGGATGTCAGCACAACCCTCTGGCATATCAGCCACTCCTTCCAGTTTGCTGTCAGCTGCAAACTTGCTAAGGTACACAATGCCCCATCATCCAGACCATTAATGAAGATGTTAAACAGGACCGGACCCTGTATTGACCCCTGGGATACACTGCTAGTTACTGGCCTCCGGCTACACTGTGTGCCACCGATTTCCACCCTCTGGACCCAGCCATTCAGCTGGTTTTCAATCCACCCTACTGTCTGCTCATCCAGCCCATACATCAACACCTTGTCTGTGAATATCTTAAGGGAGACAGTGTCAAAGGCCTTACTGAAGCCCAAGTAGACAGTGTTCACTGCTCTGCCCTCACCTACCAAGCCAGTCACTGCATCACAGAAGGCAATCAGGTTGGTCACAATGGTCTTCTTCTAAGCCGTCTCAGATTTTTGTGACTTTTCACCTCAAAAATCATTCAAATCCCTACAAATACACCTGTGTCTCACGAGCAACCTCCTGCAAGAGGGAGACCTAGAAGGGATGCTGAAGAGTCTTTCCCAAGAGGTAGGTCCAACCTGGGTGTCCTGCATATTTAGGGGTACCAGACAACTTCATATTTCCTGGGAAAAAAAGGTCATGCAAACACCTTCACATTTTCAAACAAGTTGCAGCTTCAGAGAACACTGCACTAAAAGGAACCAAAGCCGTCGTTAAAAACATGTTAGGGTTTTCTTAGCTCAACAGCAATTATCGTTCTGAAAGCTGAGGATGTACGATAGAGAAGAGTGTGTGTGGGAGGGAGGAGAAGAGAAGGGGGAAAAGAGAAATACAACAGCAGCATGGAAGGAAATTCAACACTGTCAAGTGAAAGCCATGGTGACAGGCAGAATTTATTTCTTTGCAGAAGGGTTTCCCATGTCATCCATTACACAGAGAATGAGAAAAAAGCATTCTTTTGAAGAACACTGGCCATGGAAGTAAGTCTTCTAAGATGGGAGGTTCCCTTGGATGCTGTAGCTAGGAGATTATCCCCATACATGCCATTCCCACACCCTCCAACAAAAGCTGAGTTAAGCCCAGCATAAAACTTCTCCACACAAAATCCTGTTATTAGCCTCACTTGCTGGAAGGTGCCTGTCTGTTACAGCAAAGATCTCCAAACCTCCAAGCCCCACTGCTGGGCAGGTTTCTGCCCCAGGGACATGGATGTTTTTTCTGCAAGCTCCACACTCACCCCCTTCCCACCAATTCAACAGCTCCCCCTGCAACATAATTTGCCTGGCAAGTTGCTGACTTTAGTTTTTAATAGTAGGAGCCCAGTGCGTGGTCCTTCCATGCAGGCACTGCCCATCATCATGACCACTCTCTTACCTCCTCAAATCTGGCTGCTGGCATGGAGTGTTTGGAAACCTTGTGCCATGGCACGAGGTTTTGCCTCTGGCTACAGCAGGCTGCAGAGCTGGCAGGAGCCACTGCCTGACGGGGCATTGCTGACCCCGCTCCTCACACCCTTAGCCCAAAGGAGTCAGCAGTTCTGCTACCAGCTTTGATTGCAGTGCTGGGATGTCTGGAAAGGCCCCTGGACCAGCCTGCTTTATAAATACTCGAGTGAGACAACTTGGACTCTGCAGCCTCTTCAGGCCAGAATCAGAGGTTTGGCAGAGCTCGTCTGTGCTGTGCTTCAGGTCAGATTTAACCTGGCACCCCACGGGCCCAGGAGGTGAAGCGCCAAGAACTATATTGCCTACCCAGACAAGGAGGGTTAGTGCTGCTCTCCTGGCTCTGGGACACAGCCTGACCACTGGGCAAGTGTGAGGGGTGGGAAATTCCCGGAAGGCAGAGTGGTGGGAAAGGGTACTGAATTACAAAAAAATGATGGGAAAGGAAACTCCGTCATGCATCCCTTCCTAGCAGGTTCACACGGATGCTTTCAGTAAACCTTGTGCAACATAAGGAAACATCCCAGATGGGGATCAGCCCTATCCACAAAGCCTCAGCATCCCTCGTACCAGACAAGAGCCCTGCAGTCATCTGTGCAGGGACAGTGACTACGTGATCTCTCTCAGAGCCCGACCTATACCAGAGCACGCAGAGCCACACATCTCCCTGTGCACCAAGAGCAAAGGACAGAACAAGACCTCTCCCTCTAGCTGCAAAGCTGCCCAGCACCATGACTCGGGGAGCCACCTCCAGCCCAGGAGCTCCTGCTGGCAAAGGCGGTGCAGAGCTCAGCACCAGCATGCTCGCAGCCTGTGCAGCTGGCCAACACCAACACGGGCCACAGGCAGCTGCGGTCCTGCAGCTGCCCGGGGCTGCCTTGGCACCAGCCACTGCAGGAAAACCATAGCCACTCCCCCAGCAGGAAGGTTTTGAAAGGTCACAGTTTCCTAACGGCACCCTCCAGTGTGTCCTTCTGAAGCCAGAACCCACTTCATGTATTTATAACTTTGGAGTTACCAGCTCCTCTTCTAGATGCTTTAACATCCCGGTATGAGGTTTGCCGGTCTCATCAGCCAGTCTCAAAGTTCACCACAGAAAGGTGTTTTCTCTCCTTGCTCAAAGAACCATCCGGAGCCTCCTTCCCACAATGGCCATAGTTTTATTCACAGTTACCAGGCTGCCTACAATGACGGCATGCCCTTTCTTGGCAAATTCAGCTGATTTTTCCACAGGTGTATCAACACTGTGGGCAGGCTTTCCTCCGCTCCCCTGAACCTGCGCTGTCCTGGTGTGACAGCTTTGGTCTCTGCACTTTCGCTCTGATGACACGGAGCAGAAGGCGATTCAGCCCGCAATGCTTGGGAAGGAAGGAGAGACCTGAAGCCATCTGCGACCTGAGGCAGGGGGGCTCCCAGATCAGCCATCTCAGCACAGGCGGAGAGTGCAATTGTCTTTCCTCTCACCGCGAATAATCTGTAGAAGAAAATATGCACAAACCCTGCCTGTCTGGGTTTGGTTCACCTCCCAGTAATATTTACTGACACACAGCATCCCAGAGGGCTGGGGAATGGGCCCCGATGGCAACCCTCAGGGTCATTTCAAGCCGCAAAACACAACTCTAATCTCTCGGCCTCATGCAGCAACTACAGATCTGCAGAAGTTTGCAAGCATCAGCAGACCAGCCACTCAGCCTGCCTCACCCAAGCATCCTTCCATCACATCATGCGCCACAAGGCTGCTCAGCCCTCTAACAGCTTGGAAAATCCTCTCCTCACACCATCATGCAGCTTCAAGTGCCCTCAGGGATCCATGCTCACCGCCAGCACTCCCAGCTAGCTCTGAGCACCAGAAAGAGTCTGGGTGCCAGAAGCCTGCATGTCACCACGCAATGAACTGACAGAAATTGTCTCTTCACTCGTCACAGCTCCCCCACGCAGACACAGTGTGCTGCTGCAGATCAGAGGCAGGTTTGGGGACCACAAGTTTTCGTCTTTGTGGATCTAACACCTTTGCTGTGAGCTGAGCTTGGCTGGGAAATGTTTGGAGTTAGATGACCACCCAAGAAGAGTCAACATGCTGCTGACCGGTACCAGGCAGGTCCCTTGCAGACCCAATCCAGGAACAAACCAGGGCTCCTCCACCCCCAAATACCCACTCAGACCCTTCCAGCTGCACCAAGTACCACTGCAGGATCTGCCTCCTTTTTAGCAGGGTCTGCTGTCTCCAGAGAGGACTGGTTGGCAGCAGACACAGCCCTGAACCCAGCAGGATGCACCACAGACTGCTCTGAGGTCCATCAGTGAAAGGCACTGGAGGAAGGGCAGGGTTTCATTACCATTTCTGCTGATTACCAGCACGGATACACTGATATAAACCCAACACTCTACCAGTTTCTGCCTGATCCCTCGTAAAGAGTGCAAAGACAGCAGCATCCTTCCTGCTTGCCAGGCATGGAATCACTGTGTGGGGATGCTAAGCAGCTTTCCTACAATCAGTGGCATAGATGGGAGCTGAACCAAATCTCCAGGCACAGCCCCCTTGCCTGCATCGGTTCCCTCCAGAGCACAAAGCAACACACACACCTTTCTGCAGTGCGTGCACCCGGCACAACTGCACAGACACAGGGATGAGATGAACCCGTAAAGCTGGCTTTCTGTGCTGCACCCCGCATGCAGAATGTCCATACACTAGAAATGGGCTCCTTCTCTGGAGCATGGTGCAGGTGATGGAGATTATGCTTCACGGAGGAATTACTGATCAATGAATGGAGAAATGTGTCACTGCCTCCCTGCAGAGCACACTCCTCCTGGGACTAAACCCACAGTACTGCTTCAGCCCTGTACTGTGCCTCTCCCCACTGTAGCCCACCCCTTCTGGCAGCGAGGCATTTGGGCAAACACAGAGCCAGAAGCTGCATCCCTGTACACACAGGCATGGCCTCTGGGAGCTTGTGTGATCCTTCTTCCTTGTGGCCCCAGCAGCACCCTGGATTGAGGCACTGTGTGAAAAAGGACCTTCTTTGGGTGACCTCGTGCCTGCTGCTTCTCGTCATCCTAGTTCTTGTAGGTATAGAATAATTCCTAGTTTTCATCCAAGCCATCCTACATCTACCTCTATGTCCTACCCAGGGGCCCTAAAAACCTCAGAAGCTTTCTCAGCATCTCACCAGCATCTGACCCTCCCAAACCCACCAGAACACCTCTCCCCTCTAGCTTTTCCCCTCCTTGCCTGCAAGCCCATTTGACACGGAGCATGGTCAGGTATGGGACTCCTACCACATTTGCCACGGCCCGCAGTTGCTGTTGTGCCAGAACGTCCAAGAAACAACAGTTATCCTACAGACCCAGTCCCTCGTGTCCCCCACACCATGAAGACCAGCTGAAATCACCAACCTAGAAAGGAAATGTGCCAGAGAAGAGCGATTCTTCTATACTACAGACCTCCACCCCAGCTGCATCCCTATTTCCTGATATCAAGGAATCTTTCTGGGAGTGTTCAAGATCAGGGCAGCGTTGAGGTGGTGGGATACTCATTTGATGTCTGCCCCATCTGCTTGGGGCCCAGTAGCACTGCTGGAGGCTGGAGGAGCAAGGCTGGGTGTGCAGATGACAGAATGGGCACTGCCTCCTCCTGCCACGTCCAAGGAGATGCAGGAAGGACCTGGCAGTGAAACTCCTCCAGCTCCTTCTTGCTGCCTCAGTTCTGCTGAGGGGATCTAGGGACATGTCTGTGGGACTCAGGCTCTCCAGCACTATAAGAAAGAGTCTCCAGGTCTCCTCAAAGCCAGCAGGTAGCACCCTGCCATGGCAGGTCCCCCCAGGACAGAAATCTCCCCTTCATTCCAGCACAGAACATATATGTGCAGCTGTCCAGGCAGGCAACAAGTGTCTCACGGCCCCATAAGAAGTAGCCCTGATGTTCCCTAGGTCATACCAGCCTCATCAGGCAGCTCCCTACAGAGCTCAGGGCCAGCAGCGCAAGAGACAACCTGGCAGCCAAGATGGGAAGACAGCTCCTTCTCCCAGCAGGGATATAGGGAGAAGGGGGCTGAGACCCCACCTGGCAGGGGATAATCCCAGGGATGCCTATGACTTCAGCTGGACTCCCAGCAGCAACTGCCAGCCTGGCTTGAGGCTGAAGGCAGCCTAGGGGAGATTCAGCTGCTCTAATCCGCACTGCTCCTCTCCTCTGCTCCAAGCCATGCAGAAGGGCAGCTGAGGAATAGCGGAGAGGTGCAGGTAGGAAGGAGGGAACACCAGAGCAGCAGATCCAGACAAGGGCCAGAGGCATCTGTTCCCATCATTGCTGTTACCATCGTCTTGCAGACCCATGGAGAAGGTCCAACCCCCAAGCAAGGCAGCCTGACAGCCCACTCATACTCCCTGTCATACTTCCAGGGCTAAAAAATGTGTTGCTAATCGTCCTCCATACACGCACACACCTCTGCAGACTGGGAGGGGCCACATTACGTTGGTAGAGGCTGACTGTAGAAGCCATGCCTGATCCTGACATCACCTTGGCTTGACCCAAGTGCAGCCCACCTCAAACAGCTAAAGTGGCCGGTGCAGCAGCAGGAAGGCAGGGTCTGACGGCGACAGGTTCCAGCGAGTGCAGTAGCCAGGGCTGGTGCATCGCTGCCAACTTTGAGACAGCCCAGAAAGCCAAGCAAATTCCAGTCCCCACCCTCCTGCCAAGCCATCTGCCTGCCCCGAGACCACCGAAAGGATCCTGAACAGCACTTCATCATTACCAAGTCATTACGAAAAGTGGATGAGCAGTGATTGATTCTAATGAATGCAAATACCTGCCTTTTGACCCCACATTGGCAGGACCTGACTAGCTCTCCCACTAAGTAGTACAGCATGTCCTTCCACAGGCTCTGCAAAGCCTTCCCATCCTGCTCAGGATTTCCACAAGCCATCAGGCACAGCACTGCCCATCCAGACCTGCCCTAGAAAACCATCACATCCAATATCTGCTCTCCATCGGCGCTGGGGCCCTGCTCCCACCCGCAGATCCCACAGGCTCATTTCCAGCACCTGAGCCCATTGGGAAGGCTTTCCCAGAGACCTCACCTTCATCTAGAGGGCAAAGGACAGTCCCCTCACACTGGGATAGGGTGAGAATGGGGGTCAGCAGGGTGGGAGCTGGCCACTCTGTCATGAGCATGACACATCCCCACTCATCGAGCTTACGTGTCCCATCCCAGAGAGGTGCTGTTTCCAGATGACAGCAACCAGCTCTCATCCAGCAGTCCATCAACTATGAGGCATTCCTGCAAAATCAGGACACGCGCTCCAGCCTGCAGGGATGAACTCAGTTGCCCTCCATGGGCCAGCAAACAGCAAGCGACAGGAATACAGGAAAGGATGGCACTGTCCTGCTGCAGACAATGGGGCGTGGGGCAGGTGGGTGGACCAGTGAGAACCACTGTGGCCACCAACCCACTGTGGCCACCAACCTGAGCCAAGAGAGCTTAAAGGACTGCCCTGGCCAGGGAGAGATTCGGTGAGCAGAAGCACCTTGTCCCTGGGCTACAACATCACACAACAGATTGGGAAAGGACCTGAGCACCTAATTAGTCCCTAGATCCTCTGAGCCGGCTATCTTGCCTGCCTGCAAGGAGGTCACCCACACCGGGTTCATTCCTGATGGGTGTCTGCCCAACCTACCATCAAATTGCTCTGCTGGTATCTCTCACCCAGCTCCAGACCAGGCTACCAGGACAGATAACTCCTTGCAGAACGGCAGATACCTCTGGTTTGCAGTTCCCACAGTCTTGTCAGGACTGTTGCCATCTTCTGGCCTCTTTCCTGCACACGACTTCTTCCCATCAGCTCACTAAGATCCATCCTCAAGGTGTCACACCAGCTGAGGCTATGCTCAGCCCATGCCAGCACCATGATGCCCAGCCCAGTTCCAACCCTTCATTCATACTAGGAAGCACTTCTAGGAGTGGTCATGGTTTGGACTGAGGAGATACCTTAAGCGAGTGATTGCTTGAGATAAGATCCTGAGACAGGAAATAAAAGGAGACGAGAGGATTCCCTGACAGAGGCAATCAGCCAGCCATGCCAAGACATGGCTACAAACTCAGCAAGAGCTGGCTGACCCTAACATGCATAGAGACAAGAAACCCCTGCTCAGCTGAACAGTAGTGCCCTGGGTCTCCAAGGCAGAATCTCCTGTCCCCCTTTGACCCACTGAATCTCTTGGTTTGTCGTTTCCTTTTTCTTCCCTAATATGAACTCTTCCTCTCCCCTGAACAGCTTCAGTGTTGTCTGCTGCGACTTCCATACAAAACTTTTCCCCAAATCCTCCAAGCACAGAGGTGATTCTCCCCCTAGCTGACCACATCCTAGGTTTCCCTGCCTGAAGCTATACAAACTACTTTCACTCAAGCTGCAAATCACCTGCTCCCCACTAGTACCCCGTGTTCAGGGGAACCTAACATTTTCCTCCTCCAGACTGGTCACCCTCTTATCCAGGAATAGAGCTGGACCATGGGGATTAATTGAAAGCAATTTTCACTGACCCTCTGGCCAAGCTTTGCAGCACACAGCCCAGCACCAAGCTGCAGCAGCCAAGTACTGGATGCATGGTCGTTCAGCAGAGAAAGAGCAGCACAGTGATTCATCTTCCTTTTGATCTTTAGCCTACCCTTGCAGACAACACTCTGACCCCAAAATTTCTGGCAGTTGGCAGACCTCTCCACCTTCCCCTAGACCTGAGAAGGCAAGTGCTGAGAGGTGCTAGCACCCTTTAGGGGTTCAAGTGCTGCACACCTAGTTTGGTAGGAGAGCAGATGCCTGGCTGCCAAAGTTGCCAGGGAGATGAGCTTCCTCCAGAGCCTCCCCTCGCCACACACATCTGCCCAAGCTCGCGCCGAGGACAGGCACCCTCCACCATCTGCACAGGACAGAGCAATGCACAGCCCAGAGAACACCTGCCCAGGGAGCAGGGCAGAGCCTTCTTCTTTAAACAGCACCATTTGGAGACGAAAGATTGGTCCAGCAGTTTGGGAGGGTCTGTGTTTGCATGCTGGCAGCCTCCTCTGATCAGTGGGAGAGCAGAGAGAGAGGCAGGATTTACCGACTCCTTTGCCACCCCCAGCCCAGCTCCTCACCAGCAGGACCAGCACCGACCATGCTGCCACACCCGGCACCGAGCGGGCACAGACGGACTGACAGAAGCTGCCAGACAGTCCCAGCACCCCAGCTCAGCGGAGGCACTTTATCACTTCCCAGTATTTTATCGCTCAGTCTCCTCTGCAGTGAAAATCTCTCACACGACCGGTCGCCCACAGGCTCACAGTCTCGCAAACCTCCTGCCCACCTCAGATCGATCTCTTGCAGCTCCTCCTGGCCAAGCACGAAACTCACCTCTGCCCTTCTCGCTGCGTCTGCGCCCTTGCCTGCCAAAGGCCAGCACAGCTCACTGGGGGAAGCCTACGCACTGTGCCAGGGCAGCATGGCTCTCCTCTACACTCAGCAGTGTCACGCCCTGACTCAGGAGAGGAAACAGAGACAAGACGCACTCTAGCACCAGCATCCAATGCCCTAAACCTGGCAAAGCAGCAGCCGCTCCTCGTACGACCCATACCACTCTGCTCACAAGAACTGGCAACGCCATCTGATCCTGCTGGGAGAGGCAGCCTCATCCCAGCAGTACAGTACCAAAACTTATCCCCTGTGGGACTTCGCAGTAGATTTTGGGTATGCCAAATGCTTTAAGGTTCAAGGCCCTGATGTCCATGGTGCATTTTGCCTTACACGGCCCAAATCAAGCGGGGAGCTCATGTGCGGCAGAACACGGCTCCCTTTTCACCTGATGATGGAGTTTATTGACTCTGTGCTCCCAAGCATGAACCCATTTCTGATCCAGATCCAAACCCAAGTCAAGGTGTTGCCTGTGATTTAGAAAGGGCGTTATGCTTCAGGGCCCATATCTAAGGGTTATTAGCTAGCAGAGCACAAAGACAGCCACCGAGCAGCAGCTGGTGTCCAGGGGTTTGCATGGAGAGGTCCCAGATACTGAAACAGCACTGCTGGGATCATGCAGGAGCCTTTTTATTCTCCTGTTACTCACAGAGGTCCTCAGGGAGATGCTTTATTTAGTGAACATTTCTGAAAGGGGAAGTAAGAAATCAGCCAGGCTTTGCTCCACACATGGCACATGCCTGGGAGTGGACAACCTGTGTTGTTTCAGGTACAGCTAGAGTTACTTGGACCTGCAGCACCAGCCGAGCAAAGTTGCAGTTGCCAGTTCCCCATCATGGCTGGCTCAGCTGGGAGACCAGAAGCTGACCTGGCCACAGGGACCCAGCCACCAATTTCCAGGCGAAATCCTGCATGCCAGCTAACCAGGAGCAGAGGGCACCCATAAACTTGCTGTCCTTGAGCGGGGTAAAAGCTTTCTGCAGCAAAGTGATCGTTCCCCATCTGCAGAAACTCAAGGCAAGAAGGAAGCAAGGTTTCACTTTTCTGCGAACCTAGGAAAGTGTGATTTTCTGAAGGTGGTGAGAAATAGTTTCAGACAGCTCTAATTAGCAGGGTGGCGCATGAGAAAAATCCAGCTTTGCTGCTCCGTGCTCCACAGCTGTCCTGGGATGAAGCGAGAGCATCGGTGGCTGGAGTCCACCCACACCCTTCCCCGGAGCCTGCCTGGCTTGGAGCAAGCCCGATGATTTGCAGGATAGTGGAGAGGGATATATTTGCATGAGCTGCTGGTCCAAAGTTGCCAGTGCTATTTCAGGCAGCAACACCTACACTGTAATCCAGAGGGCTGTATTTTCCCGCGGGCACTTCAAAATGAGGGCCTCCCTCCTTCCTCTCCTCGCAGGCCAGCTGTAACTAACCTGGCTCCCACAACCAACAGATAAACAGCTCCCAGCATCGTGTGGCCACCGAGTCCAATGCCACAGCCCCAGTACATTCCTGATTCCTGCTGAGACCAAGGCACCTTACAACTGGAAAAAAAAAAAGACCTCATCTCACAAGAAGTACCTGCTGCAACAACAGATTCTCTGCCTGCAAATCCTCCTGGGGATCTGCCACCACCAGATTACTCGCTCAGTCTAAGCTAGCTAATCCTACAGGCAAGTCGCATGCTTCGTCCTGGAACTCTGCAGTGTTTTCAGTGAGGTGCTCCAGGAGAGGTACAAGCTCTAATTAAATCTACTTTGCAACTTCCTGCATATGGAGGCAGGAAGACATTTGTTCCTCTGCGAATGCAGAAATGAGAGGTCAGACAGGTTAAATCCCCACCAGCAAAAGCCCCCCCTGTGCACAAAATATCTAAAAATGTATCTTTCGCACAGGAAGCATGGGCTCATATAGAGTGGAAAGCAGATGACGACAGAAGCGACCCTTAAAGATCAGGAAGGTCAGGACCACACACCTATTTCTGGCCTCAGATCAGGAGTGGTCCCAGCAGGGATACCACACAACACAACCACCCCACTAGTAAGAGTCAGCGCCACATCTTGCACCTATGTATTCCTCCTCGATCCGTGCATGTAGGCACAAAAGAGATAAGAGGCCGTCCAAAATTAAGGAGCTAAAAGATATAAAGAGAAGAGACAGAAGGAGAAGAAATAACAGGATTCATTATATAACAGTATGAAAAAAAAAACCAGTAATACTGCCAGTACAGAAGAGGTTTGAAGATGGGCAAGTGGGTGATGAGACCCACAGGACCCTGGGCGCAAGGCCCAGCTGCTCCCTGTGTGCCAGGGGAATGCAAACCCATGGCTGGGCAGAGATGCAGAGGCTGCAAAAATCTGGCGTTTGCAGGTAGGGAAGTTAGGGTCTGCCCAGCAGTGGGATGGCCAAAGTGAGAATCCTCCTCCCTGGACCTCAGCATGGGGGGAAAGGCAGACACAACACAGTCCAGCCAAGACCCCGCACACGTGTCAGCTGCACAAACTGGTTTTCCTGTTCTGTCTCCCACACTCCATGATACACTTCCCCCTCCTTCAGCCTCCCTGGCTCTGCCAGGCAGGGTCTGAGTCCCGTGCGGAGCCTCACCACCCACTTCCATCCGAGCGAGCTGTGCAAACAGCAGAGGTTGTTCCTTGGAGAGAGACACAGATGCTCCAACTGCAGGCCTAATCCTGCAATGCATCCTGGACCTCAGCAAGAAGCGTGAGCAGAGGACACGCAGTATCTTAGCTTGTGAGAAGGGGATGAATCACTAGAAAACAGACCCTGGCATGGAGCCAGAGATGGGAGAAGACAGTCCTGCAAGGCCTCTGTCTTTGGGAGCCAGGGGGATCGGAGTGGTCAGAGCCATGAGGCCCCCTCCACTCCCTCAGAAGCGACCCCAGCATCTGTCCCCCTGGCTCCGTAATGTCCCTTACCAGGCTGCAGTCTGGCTGTCCCTCAGCCAGTTGTGCCCAGACACTTCACTCCCTGCCAGCTCTGGAGTTGTCCACAGCCCCCGTCCGCAATAAGTATAGGAAAACGCCCTGCACCCCTCCGGATCTCCCCTCCCAGCAGAAACCAAGGAGCAAGAAGGCAGACTACGGCCTGGTTTCCCAGTCCATGCACCTTTCCAGCAGCTCGGGTGCTACAAATCAGAAGATCCTGCCAGGAATGTCACCTTCAGAAGTAACCTCCCGGCTGAACGGAGAGCATGAAGTGCTTGGGGAACAGCAAGTTCAGCAGGCTGAAGCTCCCATTAGATCTTCATCGCTGAACCAAACCACGGTTACGACAGTTCCCAATCACCAGCTTGTATTTTTCTTAAGCAATCTGCCGTAGAGCTCTGCTGAGACGAGGCTCCCGACAACCTGCAGAGTCCCTGAGCAAGGGAGCCTATTCAGACCATCAAAAACACAGAAACAACAGCAACAGCTCCAAGAAGGTGTCACAGACAGAATGACATCACGTAACTTGTTGTTACATCAGCCTGCACATTAACCCTTAGGGCCTGATCCAGGAAGAAACAGAGCAGCCCCTGTTCCTCTTAAAGTCATACCCTGCCGCTCAGAGATGTGCAAGTTTGGAATCCTTCTTGCTTTAAAAAAAAAATAAAAGCCACATACCTTTTTCTGTGCTTTCACCTGATGGTGAGACCACAGTCCTGAGAAATCCCACCAACTACCTTCCCTTTAACTCCGCAACAGCTATTTCACTAAATCCTCTACGTCCATGATGGCCCACATACAGATGCACATGAAATTAGAGTCTCCCAAATTAGTTTTCTCGTATGCAGTCCTAGCCCATTTTCCTCAACAACATATTATGATATCCATGGTTCCACCTTTCTCCCAGGAAATGCAATCTTCTAAATTTATCTTTTGGATAACTGAAAAAAGACAGGTCTGGCTTTCAAGATCTGGGGTCAGCAGTCCCGAATGGCAAAGCATTTGCCCCAGAAGCACCTAGTTAACAACACAACACCACCACAACAAAGCACACATATGTTTGTTACAGAGCTAAGTATAACTGATGAGGCACCTTGCCTTTAATGAGGCAAAAGGCAGATTAACCTGACGAGGAATTAGAGCGTGCTGTCACTGAGTGGGGAACCTGGATTCACTAGAGATATGCCCTGTATACCTCGTAACACAGCAAACATGAGAGATTCAAATCCACTTCTGATGGCACCGTGCGGCGCTCGGAGCTCTCCAGGTTAACCCTGGCCGTCCCTGGATTTTGTGTCACAGTATCTGAGCATTCAAGCTGGACAAAGGGCCAGCCTCGCATTTTTGTAAGCTCAGATCCCAACCCTGGGAAAATGCAGTCATTGTCTTCGCCCGGTCCCCCACCGCCCAGCCCTTCGCAGGTATTCGCCCTGCCAGAGGACACCAAGGAAAATGCAGGCACAAAAGGAGTAAAGCTTTGGCAGGCGCTTCCCCGTTGAAGTCATTTCATAACCGCGTTCACAAAGCTGGTGGAGGATCAGCACACAGCACGCCCGGAGAACAGCGCGAGCGCGTTGACAGGAGACATCTAAACGTGCTGAACGAACAAAAGAAAATCAACTTCACAACGTGAGGCCGTTATTCTGAAGGAGACAAAACTTCCCGGCGCTTGGGGCACACCTGGAGAGCCAGCATCTACCGCAGGCCCCGCACCCCCCGGGAATGAGCCCTTCTCCGCAGCAGTAAACACGTCCGGGGAGAGGCAGGCAGCCGGCAGCCAGCGCGCACCGAGCCGGCGGAGCCCCGCCGCACGCCGGCAGCGGCTCTC
>Ga0065711_1002783_pt1 | contig 31717 bp, 20 predicted proteins | sample Hoacrofraction12_FD_59098 | JGI IMG/M metagenome (GOLD analysis project Ga0065711, IMG submission 59098) | Hoatzin crop microbial communities from Cojedes, Venezuela - Epithelial fraction 12 v2 (version 2) | ecosystem: Host-associated > Birds > Digestive system > Esophagus > Crop | place... | reverse complement strand
TTTTCTTTCTTTCTTTCTTTCTTTCTTTCTTTCTTTCTTTCTTTCTTTCTTTCTTTCTTTCTTTCTTTCTTTCTTTCTTTCTTTCTTTCTTTCTTTCTTTCTTTCTTTCTTTCTTTCTTTCTTTTCTGTTTCTTTCTTTCTTTCTTTCTTTCTTTCTTTCTTTCTTTCTTTCTTTCTTTCTTTCTTTCTTTCTTTCTTTCTTTCTTTCTTTCTTTCTTTCTTTCTTTCTTTCTTTCTTTCTTTCTCTCTCTCTCTTTCTTTCTCTCTTTCTCTCTTTCCTTCTCTCTTTCTTTCTTTCTTCTTTTTATTTAAACCAGGATTCTAGAAAACAGGACTTCTGGGATTCAGTGAAACTCACTTCAGTTCATCAGGAAAAAATATTATCAATTGTTTTAATTTATTTAATTGTATTTCTACAGAGTCTGGTGAGCTCTGTGTAAGTGAAAAAATATAGAGGGAACAGTGTTCAGTTTCAAAAAGCATGGAGGTTGGGAGGATGAAGCACAATTTACTGTATGGAAACTTTTTTTTTTTTAATTTGCCTTGATGGAAGTTGACAGCTCAGCCTGTATTTCAGCTCTGTCCACGGGCAATGAAATGTGTGAGAAACCAATACTCTGAAAATTCTCATATGCATATGAAAAATCATGGTATGAAAAGGGGCCAAGGGATTAGGACAAGATAAATTTATACTAAGCTTTACACATTCCATTGACAAATTTGCTGTTTTTGCGTTGTTGCCTCCGACCTCCTGGTTACCGAGGGGATGACATTAAACTGGGAGAAAATGGCTTATTATGTGTGATAAATTCAAACAAAGATGACGCACTTTACCCACCAAGTATATCTAAGAAATTGTGAGGAAATGTCAAGCATTTCAAAAGAAAGCTGCCGTAAATTCTGATGCTGGAGACTTTAACAAATTTCTGCCAGAGTAGAAAGGTCTCTTTGTTTGGGCTCAGCTGACACTCAGCGTGTGGAATATTATGAGCTCGGGGGTCACATAAAAGCTATGGGAGAAAGCAAGCAAGCTGTGGATGTGACAAAACTCAGGCACTAGAGGGCTAAGAACTGGCCTGAAGACTTTGCATTGACTCAGCGCAGAAGGTACATGGGAATCAGCACTCGCCTCAAAAAGGGTTCAAAACACAAACGTTGGTCCCCTTCTGCTCACTCTCGCTCGTTCCCACTGCCCCCAGCACATGCACTTGCTCTTTAGGCAAGATTTGATTTGTCCTGATTTTATTTTTCTTTGTGTTACGGTAAAGTTTTTAGGAGAGAGGAAAGATCGGGGGAAAAGGGCAGGGGGATCCAGACCCCGGAAAACCTCCTGTCCTGCTGATGTTACATAATTGATGAACAAATGATCACACGTTGTGTCCCCGATTCAGGTCAGGAGGTGGCAGGAGGAGGAAGTGCTGTCAAATGTTTGAAAGAAAAAGGAGGTAGAAGAGTAGCAATGAGACCCCCTGCCACTGTGGCAAATTAGCTATTTCACAGCGATGTTTACACTATATAGTGCTTTTCACATGCTGACCCCTTGGGTACAGGCGAAATGGAAAGGGCAAAAATGACAAAAATGATAAGCTGAGGCAGTGAAGAAGAGCAAGTCAAACAAATTTGGAGCTCCCTTGCTCCCTTCCTGCTTCCATACACCCAGAACTACTGGGTGTCATGGAAAAGAGCTGGTGGTAGCCTCTTCACTCCCAAAACAACCTCAGTAATGGCTCTTGCATGTGGATTTGGAGGGGTTTTCAGTAATGCTACCTTCAAGCAGGGGAGCAGCATGACAAGACACACTTAATTTGAAATGTTTACAGACTGTGTAGCTAAAAAAATCAATAAGTAACTGACAATTCATTATGGAGAGAGGTTGTTTTAAATTTACAACTTTGTTTTAAATCTAAAATATCCTCCTTCTTTTTTATTTATTTCAAGGGGAAAAAAAAGAAGGGGAAAAACAATCCCAACAACAACAACAACAGCACTGCACTTCTGCCCGCTGGATATCCCTCAGCCAGTTCCAGAGGCCAGTTCCCTATGCCTGCCAGAATCGGCCACCTCTGTTTGGAGACGACATAGCTTTTCCCAGCCTCTCTGATGAAGGAGTATTCATTACACCCTGAAAAGGGGAAGTATGCACTAGATAAAACAGAAAATTCCACCTCTCCTCAGGATTTAGCCTTATCAATGAAGTAAATAATAAACAGAACAAGGCAAACTGCAGCTGAGGCGTTGCCAACAGCAAGGCATTTCAAGAGGGTCTCTCTGCTCCAGCTCATGGGTCCCTCTGCCCGGAGAGCTGCATCTGCTTCTGTCCTATCCACAAGGTGTCAATAACAATCAGTCAGTGGCTTAACTTGGGCACCTAGCACCTGCCAAGAGAGAGGATCAATGGGAGAGCCTATAGCCCTGTGCCACCCATGCGTTGTAGCCAGCTCCAAATCCTATAGTACAAATTCTCTCTGAAAAATGGTACTCAAGATTTAAATAACTTGCATATTGGCCTGGAAAGGCATATTTAGTCTTTGTCATTACAATCATTGTAATATACCATTATAAGGGCATTCACATACAACTAGGCTATGCCAATTACAGATGACCGCATGCTTTATTACAAATAGGTGCATATTCCAGTATTCATGCCTGACACTTTGAGTCTGTGGCTAGTCCTAAAATGGGCATGTGAAAACGATAAAAAATGATGGGCCTGAATCAGCCTGCCTCCTGCAAAAACAAAGGCAGTCAGTGAGGCCCACTCCGGCTGACAAGCATTGATGACAATGGGAGCATTAGCCCAAGGCTGAAGTGTTTTGATAATCCTACCTATAAAGACTGACTGGAAAGTTGCCAGAATTCATGAAAATGTGTTAATAATTTTCTTTTTCTCTTTTATCAGCCCAGGATTTTGACTCACGAATTTACTATATTAATAGCATTAATAAAATAAGGAACAGCCGTCTTACTGTTTATTTTGACATGAGGTTAAATATAACCCTTCTGTTACTCACAGGAAACCCATTAGCTTTTACAGACATTGTGCATTTTGTGTGTGATGGTTTAGCAAAACATAATTTGAATGCTGGGATAGAAAGCCGAAGTATCTCCACTTGAACTGACCAATCTTCCACAGTCCTGTTCCTGCACTACTTTATTATATTGGCAAACAAATCTCTTCATCCACTGCTAAAGAAGACTTCGTATAAAGACCACATTCTGTTTGCCAACCTCTCTTCAGGCACTTAAATATTATTTTTCATTTTCCAATTCAGTCCTTCCTCAACAACTGCAAGAGCTGAAACACCTATCATTTCCCAACCCAGCAATCCCTAGTCTTGTCCTGAAACAAACACAAAGGCTGATTTTTATCTTTGTGTTTAGCAAGATGTGACCACAATGTTTTCAGCAAATCAGAAGCCTTGACATTACTTCAGCAAATCTGTGCTAAGCTACAAACTGCAACCCTCTGTAGAGCAGGTACCGCTGAGAACATTTCCTCATCTATCTTTACATAGACACACACATGCATACAGATATAGGACCACTGACAATTCTCTTGTCCAAAGCCTGCAACTTCTTTTCCTAAAACAAGCCTTCTTTTTTTTTTTGTGATTACTAATTAAGAAGGTAATGGTGGGGGTCAGAAATCAAAGTTTTGGGTCTCCAATTCCAGAGTTTCAGTATTAAAACTACTGCAGCTTGAGAATATTCTAGGCCAGATGAGGAGGGGGATGTACTGCTATTTTGTTGTTCCTAAATACATGCAAGAGCAAAAGTCAGCAGTTTATCCCTCCTGATACCCATTGCTGTGCCTTGGGATGGTACTGATAGGAGAAAGAAAGACCACCTTTGTATGTGTTTGGGAGCAGTCAGAGCCAAAACAGCAGGGAGATCATTAGAGAGGACGGAGCTGGAATGGCAGTGAGAAGAAAAAGAGGACAAAATACTTCTGCAATTTGCCAGTAAGCAAGATAAGCGGCTTAAATTATTACTTGCTTCTGCAATCCCTTCTTTTGTATATACTTTTATAGATATATTATATACTTTTAATTTCTTTACATTACTGTGATGACTCCACAAAGGATCAGTGTTGTGCTATGTGTGACTGTACCAGAAACTAAAATCAGAACTATATTCACACCTCCCTTGTCCTTCCTCTTCCTAACATTAAAAAAGAAAACCAGCAGACCAGGGAAGACGCTGTTTGCCTCGCCCTTGCCCTGCTCTCAGTCACAGTCTCCACCTCCCCCTTGTCAGCAACTCATTACAACGTCCCCCCTGACAGTTGCTTTGGGTCTGGCTTCCTGATCTACTTTCTCTTTTCCAGTCTGGTGCTGGTTTAGGTCCAGCAGCTGGGCAATTCAGGGCACAGGAGAGGCAAGCTCATCCGCATTTCTGCTGCCCAGACCCAATCACAGCCACAGGAACCAAAACAGCCTTTAGGGCTCTGCTTTTACTTATACAAATCCTACAGTAATGTTTTTCATCTGCTCTAGAAAAAAGTTCCAGTCTGAGAAGCCACTTAAGTATCAACAAAGACTTTTAGTGCAGAAAGCACCAAATACCCCCCAATAATGAGCAATCCTACAAGACCTACCTATAATATTTTAGGATTAATTGGAATTACACAAAGGTGGTTGGGGTTTTTTTAATTAAAAAAGAACATTTCTCTCTGACTTTTTGAGCTAATATTTTCCATTTTAACTTGTTCTAATCTAAATATCATTCAAGTCACAGCTGGGTAGTGAAATATCCAACAGAAGTTGAAGCAGAGTAATACTGTAATTATAAAATGAAAATATGTCTCCAAGAGGGGACCTGACTTCTAAAAAAAACACCTGCCTTAAACTTTGGGCACAGTCAAATACCAATATGACTTGTCATTAATACATTGGAGGCAATGTTTCTGTTTAAAAAATAATTTAACAGAAGGCCTCGGTTTATTTACCTATCAAGACCTATATTGTAAAAATTTCACCAATACAAAGAAGAAAATACAGAAACAAACTGTTCAGTGCTTGTATTGGAAGCAAGAAGGGTCAATACATTTATTCTCATCTTTCATAGAGGAACTGAGGAAGACGAAGGAGGGATGAGCGTCTCATGTTTACTCAGTTGCATTTTATTTAACAAAAGCCCCTGATGTTGCAGAACACCAAGTCATTGTTTTTGTTAAATAATTAAGGCTGCATAGGAATCTGTTTCACAAGCCAGGTGCAAAATTAAAAAGTTCCAGGCAGGAAACAGGAGATCACTGTACTCTTGAAAGCAAGTAGATACCAAGTAAAGATTATGTAGCAGTACTTACTAAATTTTTTAACGCCTTCCAACAAAAGCTGAAGTAATGAAACAAGGCAATTACACAGAACAAGAGATATCAGTGGTCACGCCCTGCCAATAACATTCTGGGGACAAAGTGAAGTTCTGGATAAGGCAGAATAATTTAGAAAAACTTCAAATCATCACCTGCATAGCTACACTTTAATTTTAAACCATTTCTTTTGAAGTGCCCCTCCTCCCACATCTGACTATGGCTCACTTTCCATCAACAGACTTGAGACCAAGATTTATTGAGGGAAAGTCTTATGAAAGCATATTTCAAAGTCTCCTGGATGAGCTATCACAGAAGCTTCATTTTAACTTTTTTAAGTCTTTCTGCCGGTATGCAATATAATAAAAAAGTTGAATCAAAGCCGGTAAGTGACATGCAAATAGTAATTGTGTTCTGGTGGTTTAACAGTGTTACATTAAATAAAAAGATATGACATTAATGTACTCAGTACCTACTGAGCGTATTCAGAAATACTGGAGACACTCTCCAGCTACTCCTTGGTATCTCATGAACGGAACTGGGGGTTCATACAGAATTAAGTATTCACCTGGAAAATTACAGCTGTTCTGGGAGGTGTTCTGTAGTGAGACATTTGGGTTCACCTACGGCAGATTCAGTTTCAGTACTCTTGACTATAATGTGCATTGCACTTGGCCACATTTGAATAGCTGTCGTTTCCTCGGTTGTGGTTTCATGGTCACTCAACTGTAGCAAAAAATAGTGCCACCACAAAACAGAATGGCCCTGAGATACTTCTTCTGTGTTGCTGATAAATCCTTTCTGCCATGATGATTAGGAATTGTGGAGAAAAGCGTATTGAGCGGAAACCTACTCCTCTCCAAATACACCACAGCCTGACACAATGAGGAATGTAATAAACTGTTCTCTATTTTCACTAGCAGTAAGACCACTGGTATGCCTAAATAGCAAGAATGGAAATTTAAGGTAAGTGTTAGGAAAACCTTGCAATTGCAAGATAATGAAGCACTGGGGTGGACTGCCTTGGAAGCTAGTGTTTGTTCTGTCACTGCATTGTTTTTAAAAGCACGCAAGACAAATACAGGAATAGTTTATGTACTGTTGATTCTGCTTTGGGGCTGAGAGACGGGGCAGGTGACCTCCTGGAGTCTTTTCCCCTTTTTTTTTATGATTTCATGTGTGTTGAATAAGGAATAGGGATTATATTGTAGTGTAAATACAAGTAGTAGCAAATCCTCCACAATCTGTACTTCAAAATAGATGTGAGTGATGTTTGCTGCTCCTTGCAATAAAAGGAGATGGTAGAGCCATTTCTAACTTCCTTCTCCCTGTTTTCCCACCTCTCCCACACAGTGAAGAGACCAAAATCAGTTGAAGAGCCATGGCTTTCTCAGATACAAAATCACGACTGATATTTGCTCAGACTCAGGACATGGAAGTTACTTCATTTTGCCCATGGACATACGGGATTTGCCATAATCTAGACTTAGAATTAAAAGCATCAAATGTAGTCAGCCTTTTTATTTTCTTGAAGAAATAAGAAGAAAAACTAAAATGCTAATTCTGCCTTGACATTATTTTATGATTTTTCTATAGGCAAAATTTAAATCAGAATGCTCAGTACTTAACTTTTCTGTCACCTCAAAAGGCAATATCCTGAACTTTTCTGATGAACTTTTAATCACATTGTGCAAAATACTATGCTAAACTTGTTGCTAATACATATATCCCGCAATTGCAGATTTTTCCTAAGGGTAGTGATATCTTCTGGTCAATCATAACACATAAATCATGGTTAGTGTAAAGATTATAAACAGTTTCATAAATCAGTGTCTCTATTATAAAGCAGATATACAGATGTCATATTTACACAATTTACTAAGAAGGACGAGTAAAACCTGACACGTTCTTGATGTCAAGCCATTAAGATCTACACAGAAAGCATTCATTCTTACTGTTACATCTTTAGTAGGAAGAACAGATTTACAAAATAATACAATTCTACTGTTACGGTATATAAATCCTGTAGCTCAAACAAAAGCTCTGAGTAGTGTATTAAATTTAAATGTTTAACTATTCATATATCAGTTTTTTTCCCTAACATTTAAATTTAGAAATTAGTTTCACAAAGAAAATACAATTTATTTGCTACTGTCTGATTAGCAAGTTCAAACATGGCTTCCTACACCCAAATCAGTCAGAGTGTATAACGATTAATGGCAGATACCTAAATGAATTATGGTTCATGTTCTCAAAACTAGTTTGCACATCAACATGAAATATGATTTTTCAGTTGATAGTTTTTGAACCTAGAGTGAACGGGGGAGTTAACAAGCTTTCTTATTAACGTTCCAGGTCCTCTCAGTGATGAATCCTTTCTTAGAATACTAGCTTTCACGGAAGTTATTGCTACAATATTCAGATTCTGAAATATAGGTGACAAAGAACAGAAAACTTGTAAGCAATGCAACCTGTAACTGAAGTTAAATTTGGCTTTGAATCTTTGTCTCATTTCCCTCTGCAATTAGGGTTCAAAATTCCATCAAACTTGTATACGTTTTTATTACACTATTTAGAAAAAGTAAACACTAGTGTGCAGTCATAGTGTTCTTCCAAAATTTCAGTGAATATTTATGTACAATATTTTTTTCTATTGCCTTCTACCAACTATCATTTAAAAATGCTTTGATTCTTTTATGCGAACCTCAACTGATTTGACCAGGCATCACAGTGATGCTAAAAAATTACTGTATCGACACACAGCTCTCTCAGAATGAACTTGAATATGATGGTGGGTTTGGAACAGGAAGGAAGAAAGAAATTGCATGCTTTGTTTAAAATCTATAGTAAGAATACCAGTAAGAAGGAAATGAGGAAGCTTCTGAAAAAAACCCAGAACTGTATCATATAGATTCCTAGCAAAGTTTTAATATCTGTCAAGAACTAAATGCCATTGCTTACATCTGTTTCCTAAAATAGATCTCAACTGAAGCAATTTCTAAACAGTTATAAAACCAACTGATGGGCTACAAATCATGTATCTTGCATTACACCATTGCATTTCTGAGTCGTTCTCTTCTGTGGGGTTCTAATTCACCGGACTACAGGTGGATCAAATCCCTTGGTTGCTTCAGGTCATCATGACAAAATTGCCCCTGTTGCCTTGCAAGTTCATTGTCTCCAGCATCATCGAGAGCTGAATTTCCAAAGCCAGCCAGACTTCTTAAAAGAAGGTCTATTATCTCTTTGGCAACAGCCTTTACTCCTTTCTATGTCATCTTCTCTTCAGGAAGAGGGGTGAACATCACAGGTCTAAGAGACGTTCACCCATGAACATCCCATGACACTTCACTCATGAGCTGGGTAAAGAATTTCTTTTCATGTTTTCTCGTTGTCCTCCACAATGGAGAACAGCTATGAGGGGGATCAATGCCAAAAGCAAGGGACCTGATACAGAGAGAGAAACTGGTTAAAATTTGAGGCTTGAGAGTCTTCATTCATGTGAAAGTAACAAAGGCCCATCCATTAACTGGAAGAGGCTGAGGTTGGAAGGGTGTTACATCCTGCTGTCAGGCACCATCTGGGGACATTTTTTTTCAAAATGGCAGTCTACTTGTAGACACGTGACATTCCTCCAGTAAAACAGTTGGATCTTCACTAACTGTAACAGCTGAGTTTTTCCCCTAACAAGACCATAAAGTTTAATTTGTTCTGTAAAATGATTATTTGATTCTCAATTATTTGGTAACTGGACTTACAAAGAAGAAAAGAAAATTACTTTTGAAATATTAAGAACATCTTTCTGCTCTTCAACTATTCTTGTATAGCAAAGAAAACTCCATAGACACGTTTTTGGTAAGCATAAAAAGAGGGATATTAGTAAATCAAATCAATGTTTTAAAATGGGAAATTTGGTTGAGGTTGTGCAGCTAGCAAAAAGGAGGTGTGATCCACAGCCGTTGCAATCTCCTTATGCAACTCAGAGTATCATTGTCAACACTTCTTTCCTTTTTCTGCTAAATCTAGCAGCCATTTGTCACTTCCAGCTTCCACTTGCCGCTTTTATTTTAGTAAAACAATGCCCATTTTAAAATGTCAAAGAAATGATCATATTTTCTTCTGTTAATGTTTTGTGAATAATTTATTCCACAGTCAGACCCTGTGTACCTAGTTTCAGCCTGGAAGGAATTTTTATCAGCTGTATAAGCTCTGGAAAAGAAGGGGGTTTAGTGGAAATGCTATCTTTAAATTAATTATAGCAGTGCTAGCAGGCACCATTATACTGTAATAGTGTGTGAAAATTCCCAGATAGCAGTAGATTACATCAATTGTAATATGACTTTTTATGTTATGTTCTACAAATACTCATAATTTTTAATGGATTCAATGCGACTTACATAAGAATCAGTACAGATGACACCAGGAGGTAACTTGGGAGAAAGCATCAGCAGCCACCACAAAGTGGCTTGGGTTCAGTAATACTTTCTGAACTCTGCTGCTTTTAGTCATGCTTTTTAATTTTTTTAAATTTTTCTTCTCCTGTCCCCCCACCCCCTGCCAAGTGACATGTCAGGAAAAATTCCATCTCTCTAAAATCCATCTAGTCACAAAGGTAACATCACTGGATGATTATAGCGATTAGTTTCCTCAAAAAACCCTCCTTTTTTTGTAGTGTAGAAACAAATGTTAAGACTAGACTCATCTTTCTAGCATAGAATAGAATAATTTAAGTTGTAAGGGACCTTTGGAGATCTCTGTTCCAACTCCAGCTCAAAGCAGGTTCAATTAGATCAGGTTGCTAAGGTCATTGACCAGGCGAGTTCTGAGTATATCCAAGGATGGAGATTCCACAATGTCTCTTGGGCACTTGTGCCAGTATCTGATCACCCTCATGGTGAAGAATTTTTTTCTGATCTCTAATCAGAATTTCCCTTGTTACAATATGTGACCATCTTGTCCTATCAGTGTACACCTCCAAGAAGAGTTTATCTCTGTCTTCTCTATGCCCTCCCATGAAGCAGCTGCAGACAGCAAAAGGATCGCCCTCAGCCTTCTCTTCCAAATGCTGAACAAATTCAGAGTCAGCCTCTTCTCATATGGTATCTCCTCCAGCTCCCTGACCACCTGCATGTTAATGTCTTCCTTGCATTGGGAAGCCTCAAACTGGACACAAATGCCACAGCAAGAGGAAGGATCACTTCCCTCGACCTGCTGGTTACACTCTTGCTAATACAGCCCCACTACGCAGTTGGTCTTCTTTGCTGCAATGGCACACAGCTGATTCACGCTCAACCTGTCCACCAGAACCTACAGGTTCTTTTCTGTTATTGTCTGAAAAGCAGCCTGTATGTCAGCTTATCAGTCACTTTCCTCAGCCAGGTATGGCCCAAAAACTTTCGTTAAACAGTACTGGTCCAGCTACAATCCCTGATGGAGGGCACTCTTAACTCACTACCAGCTGGACTTCCTATCACTGATCAAAACCCTTCAACCCCAATGGTTCAGCCAACTCACTTTAACATCCACTTGCCCAGTCCACACATCACCAGTTTGACAATACGGATATTGTGGAAGATTATGCATGTGCTTCATGTGCTTGGAAATTACTTTTAAGAAATTTGTTCCATAACCTTCCCAGCATCCATCACTATAATAATTTATTCATGTTACAAGGGTGAGGTTCATTTCATTTCAGTCTAGAAGGCACAGCTTAGATGTTTACCTTAGGAGGAGATGGACTGTAGATCAGAAGTGCCAATTTCTCACCACTGGTTACAGAACTAATTCGCAGGACATCTACAAGTGGACAGATTCTGCCCCATGTACCCTATTGTCTTGGGTTCCTATTCTTTCAGTGCATAAGCAAGTGTGATTTGGCCTATTTTATTACACACAAAACAGAACAATTTTAGCAATAGCAAATATTTGTAATAACATTCATATCCTGCTCAAGATTACTCTTCTTCAGACAAGCTCACTGCTTACACTAGAAGACATAATTCCAATACTTGTACAAATGCTAAGACAATATCTGTGGCTATACCCTTCTCCTGGGTGAAGCACGTTTCCTTCCTGTGCCACTGCAACTGACTACTTCAGAACAGAAATTGGACTTGGCTGGAGTTATAGCCCAATTAGATGCTCAGTATAAAATTCTGACCCAGGAGAAGTCAATGGCAAAAGTCTACCTAGTCAGCCCTAACACCTCAGTTTGTTCTTGAGTTTACAAAGCTGAAGGAATGCAGCAAGAGGAACTTCTTCAGCTCTTGATTTTGCCCAGACATACATTAAAAAATTAGCATAATCAACACATGTAGCTAGGAAAAACCCTTTGCATTCCTTGACTAACTTAAAACAATAACAGTTAAAGGTTCTAATTTGTTCAGGCCAGCCTCACAAAATTAACAACAATCTCATACAAACATCTTCACAAGAAAGTATAAAAGCATTTCTTTAATTTGAATATTCATAATAAATATTCCCATCTCTCACAAATCTTCTGTATGTCTGCTACTCTAAGTTTTAATAAGTCAGTGAAAATATACTGACATAACTTTCTTGTTTCATTATTCCAAAAAGAAAGTGACATGGCTTCAGTATTTGCCAAAAACATCAGCAGCTGTATTACATCTCAGTGTAAAGGTTCATCAGGCTACGCTCCACAAAAAAAGCTCTTTGAAATTCACATTTTTTCTTTCCCCTTTCAATGCATTAGAGTAAAAAAATGGTTTAAAGCACCATGCCATTATTTTAGAGCTAAACAGTTAAATGTTTTATACAGGAACATCAAAACCATATATGCTTCCAACACCCAACATTTTTTTAATGGGTTTCAGATAAAACAATTTATTTATGCAATTAACAACAACATGCAATTTCTAATAATTAGCCGATAATAGTTATCCACAAAGTACTTTATAGAATTGCCTTCTGAACTGCATTCATTCTGTAGGGAACCACTGAAAATTAGACTATAAAATTACCAGAAAATGTACTACATTAACAAGAATTTTCTGTATTTTGTTTCCCCTACAGATTTATGGACTTGAATATTTGTAAACATTTGTTTTCAGGGAAAGACATCAGGTCCTATCACCTCACATTTATACAAATAAATAAATACTGCAGCAGCATGTTCTAAAAGATTATATTTAATTTCAGCAAAGATATGTGATAGAGTATAACCATACTGCTGTTTTGTAAACTGTACATTTAAAAAAATAGCCATTTGTTTGTTCTCAAATGATAATAAGTTTGGGGCATTTTAATAGCCTTATGACTACTGAGCATTTTGAATTTCAACTTTCGAGGTTTTCCTGACAAAAAAGGTGGCCAGAAACAGTACTTCTGTGAAAGTTCAAGCATGCATCTGATTTGACGCTTCTGGATCTAGAGCTGAAGCACCTTGCTAGTTTATGACAAAGCCAAGAAAACTGGGAACAGGTTTAGGTGGGACACTTGGGTGCCCTCAGTTCAGCCAGGTTTATAGAGGTCCATTTAAAACAATAGTCAAAGGTTCCAATTTACTAAGTGCAGGCACAAAAGCCTACTACAGCCTTTCTCATCTTTTACACATAGGTTACAGAAGAATTAGGCTATTCCTCTGACTTCTATTGGCACAAGTACACTGTCCTGGGTTTAGCCAGGACAGGGTTAATTTTCACCAGAATTCAGGAAGGGGCACAGCCTGTCGGGCTGACCCAACCCCACCCTGGCCAAACAGAGCCCGGTATTCCATACCATGTGCCGTCACGCTGGGTTCCAGTGGGGGGGGAGCTGGGGGGCGAGAACTCACTCGCGGCTTGGGAGGGCACAGCGGCGGTGCGGTCCGGGAGAGAGCGCGGCTGTGTTCTGCGGGCTCTGTTCTGCTGGTTTGTTTTGTGTATTCCCCTTTTCTGTATCGTTGTTGTTCCTGTTCCTTTTGTTTGCTGTTCTGTTAATTTGCCCTTATCCCGACCCACCAGTTTCTGCCTCTTTCTTTGCATTCTCCTCCGCACCGTGGCGGGGGGAGGGGCGACCGCCTGGCGCTTTTGTTGCTGGCTGAAGCCAAACCAGAACATACACTTTTGAGAAAACCAAAAGATCTTTTTTGTGGTTCTTCTTTTAGGTATGGCTAATGGTCTGAAGGAGCGCTAGAAGGAAAGGGCCAGAGGGCTATTTTCTGACTTTGATAAGCCGGTATCATTAAAGCGCAGAAACATTTTGAAATTTACATTGAAGTATTTATCTATATCTGGATAAACAGATCTTGTTTTCTATGCTCTCAGATATCTACATCTCTGATCTATCTGGACGTCCGGAACTTACTTCTAAGCAGGGCTCCGAACGTTGCCTGTTGTACGACGGGATCTACTTCAGACCAGCCACAACAGAGAGGGCAAGTGACAAACAATCGATCTGCCAACATGTTTTCTTTGTATTAAAGGACATGCTAACCTAATAACATTGCAGACTTTGAAGAACATACTTTATTTTTATTAATACAAAAGAAAATATTAAGTGCCCGTGCTGTTGTGTGCCTGCCAGTTCAGAAAAGTGATGAAATACCATCCAGCCCTAGAAAGAACAGCTCAGATAAAGCCAACAAAAGCAGGTTAATAATGCAAAACTGAAAGTTAAGCTTTACTTTGAAGACAACAGGGAATAGTGATGAACTGGGGTAGCTATTAAGTCCTGAACTGGTTCCAAATAACGCGAACTTTCTTTGCCTTAGAAGACACGGCTTCTGACCATATGATGAGGTTTCTCAGAATGGCCGATGTAGAAAGTGGCAATGATATTGACATAGGACTTGAGGGCAAAAAGATGAGATAATGAGAAGCACATACATTTAATCAGGAAGACAAAGAAAAGGGGGAAAATAAAATGAAACTATTTTTAAAATCCTAGTGAGAGTAAATTAAAGTTTAAGAATAAGCTGACAAATGTAGAGACAAAAAAAAGCTAAATTATATTTCAGTTAGTAAAATTATATTTTATAACCATACATGTATGCATCTTGTGGACTGTTCATTTTGAAGCTACCTTCTTTGTGCATTGACAATATCCCTGGTTCTTGTGACAATGACTAGGACTAATGTGGCTTTGAGCAATGGGAATGAAAGACAGGATATTCTGAAGAGGAAGTTCCTCCACTACTCTGGGAGTTGCCATCATTTCCTCTCACTTGAACCATATAAACATGCTTTGCATGATAACCTTCACATTCTTCCAACAACAGCTCTGTTTTCCTAGTTCATATCACATCTGGAAAAGTCACAATTTTCCTGTGAGTTCTTGGGATTCCTTGAGCCTGTGTAGATTCCTTCTGAAAGTATTTCTCAGTAACTCCTTCCTCCTCTAAATGTCCTTCATTTTCTAAAAATAAAGGCCAATAATAATAAAAAAAGTAGTACTTGAGTTCTTTAGACTTAGTTAGGCCAATAACTGACAAACTGAAACAGTCCTGAAACCAGAAACCTGTTTGCATGGCATGCACCCTATTTTGTTCCTAGTCAGTACACCAATCCCATCATCTATTACCATTAACAAACAGGATGAACTAAATGTTCAGGACTTTTACCTGTGTAGTAAATCTTCCTTGTGTTGGTAACTCTAAAATACTTCTGGGTACAAATTCTCCCAAGTATCTGTCATAGAAGGTGGAGTTCATCCTGACTACTTAGGGGCCTAATTTAAGACCCTTGCTCCTATAAAACACACCAGCACAATGGTTAGCTCAAGTAGAGGGACCTTCAGCATATAACCAAGGTGCCAGGAGCTGCTCTTTCACAACATATATTTTCCTCATTAACTAAGCAAGGAGTTCTACGATTCTAATTTAGGCATCTGAGTACTTGCCTAAATGAAGCAGTATAAATATTCTTGAATCGTCTATGCAACCATAGTTCTGTCACTGAAGACAGAAGTTGGGACACCTGATTTTACATTCTAGTATAGTCCAGCCAGGGCAGATGCAAATCAGCTAATTCTGTACCTCTGAACTTTAGCTTCAGAACTTCCTGTGAAGCCCAAGAGTGAGAGATGAAATCAAGGATTTCACATTTGCTCCAGTCTGAGTTCACAAGACCCCTCAGTATTAATTTCACTTCCAAAGATAGTTGGCTTAAAAATCCCCAAAATAGGGAAATCACTTAACACCTTGTAAAAAAGCCATTGTGATCATTTATCCCTGCCACAGATCTACAGTACATTTTCTCTCTGACTTCAATTGGAGATAAGATTACTCGATGAGGCACAAACAATGCAGCAGAAAAAATGGTGGGACTTCCAAGCTCCTTCCTTTCTGTTTGCAGACATATGTATGTGTTAGCATACAGTACTCTCACAAGAAGACACAGGGAAAAAGGTAGCGATGAAGCACGATCCAGATTAATTTGGCTACTGCTTATCTTCTCCAGAGCTGTCCCTTTTCTTTCGTTAAGAAATATTCAAAGAACTTCCCATTTTGCCTAGCCTGGTAAAATAAGCCTTCAACTTTCTTACTGACAGCTTTTAAAAGCATTTATTTAGTTAATAATTCTTCCTGTTTCTAGTCTCAGATTTATATATAAAACCACTTTGTTTTCTTCTGGTTCTTCTTGAAAAAATAGCTAGGCAACTGATCCAATATAAATAGTTTGAGCAGCCAAAGACACTATCCTTTTCGGCAGATATAGTAAATGAATGACTGATAATTTTACTGATATACACAACGTTTTCTTCTTCTAAAGTAGAGTTTTTCAGACTTTTCCCCCTCATATTAATGCTGGTATGCCTTGAGCAAAAACTAAACATACATCCCTCTTCCCATTCTGAATATCTTTCAGCAGGAAAAAAATTGTTGATCACAGTAAAAAATATCTTTCCTGACGGAGCTATCATTGCACAGTGGCATTTCTACCATTCCAAGTTATGTTTGGCCTTATGACAGACGAAGAAGTCAAACAAGTAGCGGATGCTGCTTATCTCTGTACTCTGTACCAGAATTCAAGACACAATACAAAGCATTCATTTCTAATCAGTTCAGCAACAGCATCTTTAATCAGACTGAGCAGTATAGCAATTTTTATAGCAACTGCTAGTGAAAGAGCATATGTAGAGGAAAAAAATTCTCACTAAATACATGGATCTGCATTCTTCCCCTTAACACACAGTCTTGCACTGAACCCCAATGCTGTCAGGTATTGGCTGGAATGTTACACAATATGACAGCAAGATATCTTGCCTGCTTCTGGATAAGTAGACACATCCTAGAAAGATGAAAACTGATAGAGATTTTCTCTTTGCCCAATCAAGTACTAATTTCCATTTGTTAAAATCTCTTCTAGTTCCCAAACCAGATATTCTTTCACCGCAAAGCTATATGGTGGAGAATCGAAAAACCCCTACTTTCATCATGCAACTTCCTTCTTGATAACTGCTTTGATTCACCTCCTGTAAATTAATCTGCTCTGATTCCAGTTACTACAGCTCTTTGCCCTGAATCCAGATATAAGGCAGACAGCAACAGCATTTCTTTCAACTCATATATTCTTGAAAAACAACTTCTGTGTTCATATAACGACAGTTAGGCAGAATGCTTCAAATTAAAATTGTTGCTCATGATCAGCAAATCACACATCATGAGTTTTTAGAGTTTCAGTCCTGACTTGGGACCTAATCCTTTTAAGCAGATACACCCAAGTTTGACTTTATGAAGGTGACACACTTTAGCCCTAGTAGAAAACTCTTCATAATAACACACTGACATTTCAGCCTTTTTTACCAACACTGAGGTCCAGCAGTGAATAAATGTATGTCAGCCTCTCGTACAGTAGCACTATTTTGTGAAGCAGCTGAACTTTAATCTATCTGTTGAAGAAATGTCATGTGAATACGCTGAATAACAGCTGATGATGTTAACCATTACATGGAGTTTCTACTATAAAGTGACAATATTTCCAGTTATGTAAAATAAATCAATGATAATAAGTACAGCTCATGATGAAAAAATGTAAATAAAAAAACCTGACTTATGGGGTTACTAATTGAGATTCATAAATAAAAATGATGGGGAAAGTGGTAAATAGAAGCTGAGCTACAAATGCAATTAAACTCTTTTTAATTAAGCATTTTCTTTTAATATAAGTACACCATTGAAAGTTCCATTCTATCCTCCCTCATAAAGAAAAGCAACCTCGTCCAAGCCCTGCTCAAGCCAAAATGAAAAATCTTGGACAAAACTGAATGATCAGATTAGTCTTTGGATGTTTTGCTTATGGTAGCCCCAGGCAGGGAAGGAATAGTTTACTCCTTTCTTTAGAGCAATTCTGCCTCCAGAGTGAATACAGCTTTAAATGTTAGACTGTTCTTCCTAGTTCTTATACACAGTCACGTAAAGTGAGAACCCCTCATACAGTGGCATGAAGTTGGAGGCCAGTCACTAGTGATGTACCTAAGGAGTAGATACTGGGGCTAGTACTATTATCATCTTCATAAATGACCTGAATGATGGGTTTGAGTGCACCCTCAGTACTGCTGAGACAAACCTGGAGGGACTGGCTGATTGGCCAGAGGGTTGTGTTGCCATTCAGAGGGACGTAGACATGCTGGAGGAATGGGCCAACATGAATCTCATGAAGTTCAACAAAAGGAAATGAAAATTCTTGCCCCTGGGAAGGAAAAACACCGTACACCAGCATTTGCTGGGGTCAAGAAACTGGAAATCAGCTCTTCAGAGAAGCACCTGGGGATCCTGGTGGACAGGCTGGCCATGAGCCAGGAACATGCCCTTGCAGGAAAGACGGCCAAGAACCTCCTAGGATACATTAGAAGGAGCAGTGTTGCGAGCAGGTTGAGGGAGGTGATCCTTTCCTGCTACTCAGCACTAGCATGAAACATCTGGAGTGCTGGGTCCAGTTCTGGGCTCCTCAGTACAAGAGAGACATGGACATACTGGAGGAAGTCAAGTGAAGGGCCATTAAGATGATTAAGGGCTACATGACAAGACTGTGAGAGACTTGGGACAGTTTAGACTAATGAAGGTTCTGGAGGGATCTTATCAATGTAAATACCTGATGGGGAAGGGGCAGTGAAGAAGTCAGAGCCATGCTCTTCTCAGTGGTGCCCACTGAAAAAACCAGAGGCAACGGGCAAAAATTTAAACATGTGAAATGCCACTTGAACCTAAAAAAAAAAATAACAAATTTTTTTATTGTGAGAGTGGTCAAACACTGGACCAAACTGCCCAGAGAGCTTGTGGAAGTATCCTTGGATATATTCAACACCTGACTGGACAAGATTCTTAGTGACCAGCTCTGCCTGACCCTGCTTTGAACTGGAGGGTTGGACTAGACCACTTCTAGAGGTCCCTTCCCACCTCAACTATTCCATGATTAGGTATGGGAAGCTAGATATGGTCTTCACTGCATCTTGCTCCTTTGTCGCAGGAGACATGCTCATGCACTTTTGTCTTATTTTCAATCACATGATTTTCAACTTGTCCTCAGGTACACTTCGGTTATCTTTTATAGGACTGTATTTAATTTTTTCATTAGGTCTCCTTCTATTTAGAGTTTTTGTCTAATTTCTTTTTCCCTCCTTCCACTGTTCAATACCTGCCTTTGAAAGTCTAGTACACAATCCTTTTCATTACATTCCTGCTTGTTTCTTTTTGGTTTTTTGAATGTTTACATCTAAACTGTATCTTTCTTTTCATTTACATCTGTTTGAAACTGATAGCTCTGACCTTGCGTAAACTCACTGCTTGTTAGAAATATATTTTATTACAGTTTTTTAATCTCCTCTGTAACTTTTCTCCTTCCCTGCCTTATTCTACTAGATCATTGTTTTTCTTCTATTTACTTTTAAAATTCATGTCCCTTCAATTCTCTCCAGTGCACAATTACAGTTTAAGAAAATAGTTCAAGAAAAATCAAAAACTCAACAACTCAAGGAAAAACTTTTTTCTGAGTCTGTAGTTGAAGGACTTGGAATAAGCACTCAGAAGAAGTTGGAACTCACAGTTATACAAATCCCTCTGAGAAGGGGAATAATTTCTTCTGGTTTAAGAAATTACCTCTGTTCCCACCACTCTTCTCAAGACAGGGAACTGATAGGCTATAGACACTCTGTGAAACCAGTGATGTAAATTTCAGCAAGCTACCACTGTGGAGAGGAAGACTACTATGGAGAGGAAGCCTCCTGGCCACCATGAAGCATGAGACTTGCCAGAATTTCAATTTCAAGTAGCTCCTAAATAAATGATGTCTAATAGAAAGAATAGAAATAATTATTTCTAATAATAGAAATAATAAACTTTATTTCTCCTGCACCTTTTGGTCAGTTTAAAAATAATTAAATTTTTCAACACTAAAAAAATCACTTCAATCAACATAAAAGATAAATAAGATGAAAGTACAAACTGCTCAAAGTGGGATGAAGGACTTGCCAGACTGGATCAGGCTCTTAGAGCAATGTATCATCTATCTGTTCTTTTCAGATATGTTGTTCTAAATTACATGGCTATTTTGGCCTGATGTACACATGCAACCACTACTGGAGTGCTATGCCCCGGCGGGAATGCTCATGAAGACAGCATGGATCATGCAAGACTATCTTCAGAACAATTCTCAGTTATTGACACAAATCTGGACTAAATGAGTTTACTCATTATTTTTCCAAATAATTAAAATTATAGAATATACTGAAGACTTAGTCCTTGCTGGTGCCTTCAGATACACAGCACGAATCATCATCTAGTAGCAGATTTTTAAGTATGCACTGAGATGAGCACTATGAATCAAAGATAGAAATCTATCTCTTACTGTTCCTGCATTGTTTATTACTGTCTTTGTTGGATTTAATGAAAAAGCCAGTAAATAATGCTGTAAGTGCAATTACTTCCTTGTTAAGCTCATCTTTGAAGTTAGAAAAATTAGTTAGAGGGCTTTGTTCTTTATCTTCTGCCACAGCTGCTTTTGTTTATGCCTGGTAATGTCACTGTGTACTTAAGTGTCTGGCACTTTTGGGCCTGACAGAAATGCAGAAGAAGAAGAAATGCAATGTAATATGCTACTATTACTTTAACAACTGCACTTAACATGGTGTTTCTTTCAGAAATGGATATTCACATTCATATAAAGACAAAAGAAAATCTCTGACTTTTCTCTTTGCAAAAACATTTGAAGTTAAAGAAGAAAACACTCACAGAAAATGCAGCATTTCACAAAACACAAGAAACACAGGTAGAAAAAATTACCTACAACCCACAATACCTGTACAGGAAACCACAACAGCCTGTGTAAGAAATAGATGTCTAAGGCTCCAATCATTATCCTGCTGACACACTAACGAATGCCATAGAAATGAAGTTCAAACAGGGTCACTTGGATGGCTGGCATCGTATTCACTGGACTGCCAAACCAGGATTTAAGAATACCTGGGTGAATTCTCAATATGGTCACTAAGTGATCATCTACATAATATCCCCCAGCCTCTGCCCCAGTTACCTACTCTGAACAGGAAAAGTGGAAAAAGTATAATTCAGTCTTGTTGACTGTCAGATTCAATAATATTAGGTTGTTTATATTTGGCAAAATTGAAAATTCCCTACTGGAATAACCCCACCCCCCCATGTTTTTTAAGGGCATTGAACACTATACCTGAAAAATTTTCTCTCAGTAGTAACCTGTTGTTTCTACCCTTATCAGTTGCCTATGGGAGTTTATTTTCATGCATAATGGATGTTTGATTTCCCTCACTTGAAACAGCAGGTTTGTCCCCTGCAATTCACACTGTGCACATCTTCAAAAAGATCATGTTTTCAATGGTATTAATATACCATCAATTAATATACCTTCAATGTTTAAGGAGTTGGATTAGGAGTTAGGCTCCTAAATACATTTGTAGAACATGCCCTAATTTCTTAAAATAAACCAAAGACAATTTATTGAGTAAGCCATAGCAGTAGTGGTGGTAATGATGATGATAATAATAATAATATAGTTAATGTCAAAGCACAGTGTAAACATTGTTTTCTACCACCTGAGGAAACAAAATTACATTAGAAAATATGGTTGTTCATTTTGATTTCTTAAAAATTTATTTAATCAAAGTTGCCAGAATAGGACATTTAAATAATAAAGGAAAAAATGAGTCTTAGTGTTACATCTATTAATTGCCTAGTAAATATTTTTTCTGATTGCCATTTCACTGCACAGTTAGTCAACTCGCAACATAGAAATCTTTGCTAGTGAAGCTTGCATCTTTCTGCTACCTGTTGGTACAATACTAAGGTATCGCTATCAAAGGGGCATTTAAGCCCATTGTTTATGCATCATTTGTAAATGTTCAGCTTGGATGCCAAGAACTATCAAGCATTTGGAAACAATGCCCAGGATCTTCTGGAGGAAGAGCTATGACTTCTGAAACTATCTTTCTTGATACTCGAGCATTCATGATGCAATATCAAGCATTCTGTGTTAGATTGTCCTTCCTCTTTTGATAAGTTTCTTCATCCTCTCTCTCTTCTTCAGAATTTTTTTTTTGCAGTTTTTCATTTAGCTCCCCTACCTAAAATTAACCTGCCACAATATAAAACATAAAAAAAAAAGTAGTTTGTGTAATAGTACACCTTACTAGCACATCTAACATCATGGTATAAAAGAGAAGAATAAACACTAAAATCTATCAGTTATACATGTTTGCTGTCATGAAAAAAATGAAACTGTATAGACAGACACGCACATCTTAGAAAAGCAAATCTGTCCTTTCACAAGCCTAGCAAGAACGTATCAGATAGAACTAAAATGGTTTTATATTACCATATTTTCCTGTATATAGCCTGCTATCCAGATAACCCATACCTCTTTTGCAAAAATAAATTCTCATACAACCCACACCCTCAGATAACCTACAACTGCCTCCTGCTTTCTCTTCCAAGGTATCTATGTATCTAGCAAATTCCCCTGGAGGTTTTCTGTTGTGCTGGAAAGAAAACAGGGATGGAAAGTAACACAGGTAAAGAAGATGATGGGTTTTAAAGCGAAAAAGAATAATTTGTGGTGAATCACAGGCTTAGAGAGGACTGGGAAAGAAGGAACTCTGAAAACAGTTTTTCATAATATTGCCAGCACTTACGGACAACCCTAATTCTGAAAATGACAATTGGGACTTTTGTTATTATTTTTAACAGCTTATCCATGGGTTCTAGCACTTGAAAATACAGAACTTGTGTTCCAGCTGCACTGCATTTCAAACTTCAGTCACGTTTTCAAACTTCAAGGTGAAACTGACCATCTAAGTACACTGTCATATTTCCTAAAGCAAAATCAGATAAAAATCCTGCTATAATTAGTCAAAGAAAATATTGAAGCCACACACTGAAAGAAGACACCACCATCTTCTGTTGGTAGTGGAGCTCACAGGTATAAAGCAGACCATGGGTTAACACTGATTTCTTCCTTGTGTAGAGCATGCACGAACTCCAGTTAACCATTATTTATATTCTGCCTATGTCTTAGGTCAGCCTCACTTTACAGTCTTACTGGTAAGTAAATGGTTGCTGTGTGAGCCATACAACTTTTTATCTTTCAGAAACGAAAATAAATATTGTACACTTTTATATCAATTTAGATCAGTTCTAACCTCAGTAAAACCAATGAGCTGACTTTTGCAGGAAGACAGTTTGGCCTCTTCTTTTCTCTCCAGTTCAAACGAGAAAGTTGCATGGCCTTCCTGGTGCAGCAATGGTTTCTGGCATGTTGCTAGTCTACTAACTTCATGTCAGGTATAGCAGAAATGCTTCCCTCAAACTTGAAGCCAATGTGTCAATAATCTCAAATATCTTAATAAATGGATTCCAGAAATGGATCTATAACATCTACAACATATATAGTGGTGTGGAGGACTCAAGGAGACCAAGGTTAATAGAGCGATTTCAGTTCTGCTCAGAAAAGTGACCACAGTTGCTTATAGTCACCCAAGACCTCTCATCTATGCTCAGTTTACTACTACAGTGTTGTACATTCTAACTAACAACACTTCGGTCTGAATTTCCACATTTTCACATCGTCACAAACAATAAAGCTTCCAGATGCCAAACCAAGTCTCTTGTTCCAGCTGTGCAAATCCATCAGCTACACTCAGGCAACTTAAATTGCCTTTAATGGCAGTGTAATGTAAACAATTCTTTTGAAAATGAACAAGAAAAAAACAAAAAACCACACCAACCCCAATGTCACTTTGGCTGTGTGGGGGTTAAATATTTTTCTTATTGATGCTAGAACAGATGACTAAATAAATGGGGAATAGAAAGACTTCACTCTGATACCACATATCACATTAGCTTGCTATAGAAAAGAACTAATTGAAATTAAACTACATCAGTTTTAAAATGTAGTACTGAATTTAATTCTCAATATAAATAGCCAGCTTATTACATTATGCAGTACTTCCTCAGTATCTCTGCTGAAGAATCTCCAGCCAAGGATTACACATCTGCACACTTCTTGGTACAAGAGGGTTTATTTCCAAGCTAATTAGAAGCTATGTGTTATCCATTTAGCAACCAGCAATACATTTTTGATTATTATTTTGTAGTGTTGTACTCATTGTGATGGAAAATGTTGCTTTTTCCTCTAGTAATGGAATGGTTTGGGCTGTGTATGTATGATACTTGCATTATTCCACTGTAATTCAGTGAACAGCATTACTCTCTTTGCACTCACTATTTGGATTTTATTATTCAAGAGTGTGTTTCTGTTGATAAGAGAATGGCAGAAGACTTTGATTTGACCTTCTTGTCTGGGAATACACCTACAAAAACTGTAGATGTTTTTCTGCCTTGTGGTACCAACAGCCCTGGATTAGACACCTAAAAATTAAAAACAATTCCTTCCCAGATGGGAATAACTAACCTTTGGGTCCCCTATTCAGGGTGAGTACTCTGAATTGCAACACACAATACACTGTATGTGTGGAGGATAAACAGAAAAGAGAAGGATAAATACAGTAATAGTAACTAACAGATTTCTTCAATGCCTAGCAACTTAACTAGTAAAAGCTTTAATGCTGAAACATTTTCGTAAACCCAAACGCTGACCAAGAAGACATGAAACTCTACATTTGGAATTTGCACGTCTTCCAAGCTAACTTCTTAATTACCTATCGCAGTGTCAGTACCCAAGCCCCTTCTGGATATAGCTCTAGGATCGACACCTACAAAGCGACTTGGCTACTCCAAGACTCCATGTCACAATGGTTGAGGGGATACCACAACCCTAAGTTAAAATCCCTTAACTATACCTGCACCTCTGCTAATGGGTATTTCTTCAACCTGTTCTTAAGCCAGTAAAGTTCTGAGGATTCATATATCAAGTATGAGGCAAATTCACAGTGGAATTCATAAACGGCAGGATAATGAAGCAGGATCTGCCAAAGGCAGCAAGTAGTAAATTCTGAGAACAAGAATGTGACTTAGCACACTGTCACTCTAGTCAGTGCCTCCTTCCTTTTGAGTTTCCTAGCTATCGTTTTTTCCCTGAAGGCAGATAACCAACACCAAAGCATTTCTTTCCAAAACTGAGGGTGAATAATTTGTTTCTTTTAAACTAGCATTATTGTAAAATACGTAATAGAAAACAGAGCTAATGTCCACTGTGGCACAAGGCAGAATAACACGGGCCTACAGCATTCCTCACTCCTTTGTCACCTCATGAGAATTTATCAAAGCTATCCTTAAAAGACCAAGACAAAAATTTCATACTAAGCTAAACCTCATAACACTGAATTTTACCTGTTGTTTCATTTCTATCCACGTGTGCAAAGGTTTTTTTACATACTCAAATATTGCTGACAGGTTTCCCTCTGCTCTTTTTTCCTTGAGATGAAACAAGCCCAAAGCTCTCCATCTTTTCTCATAGTACAAATTTCCTAGTAACTGAGACACTCCTGTTGCAAACCAGTTCATCTAGTGTGTTTTTGTCTAGTCTGTGCATGTCTTTTGTGCGTTACTCAAAACTACACACATGATATCAGCTAAGGCTCTTTTTTCCAGTTCTGAGAAGGATGAAAGGACTACTCCACATCACGTCTTTTAGAAGCCAGTATTATATTTGTTTTTCTGCAACTATATGACATTGATGACTTAGATTCAGTTTCTTATCTTTATCTGATCCCTCAGACTCTTTTGCCAGAGTTATTCATTAACCAGTCCTCCTCTATTCTGTCATTCCTGCTGCAGATTATCCCAAAATACATTACTTCTCTTGTATGCCTTTTGAACTGTGTCCTGTTGTTTTTCTGTCACCCAATTTTGCAAAACTTTTTTTGCAAAAAACATCTGTTTTGAATTCTGACGCCATTCTCCAATGTACTTAGTATCTAGGAGATTCATTTTAATTTCATATTTAACAAGTACATTTCATAGTGGCAGTCACTATAGAGGCACTTTTTATTACATGAAATACAGTAACACAGGTGATGCTATATGCAGATGAAACACAGTATCACAAGTCTATCACAAGGACAGGAAGTCCTCTTCCACTTCTCTTTCAAAGGAGCTGCGGTGGTAATTTTTTTGTTCATTGTGGTAATTTGTGCAGAGTCCAGTGTGATCTTCAAGTGACACAAATGGAAGGTGGGATTAGAGTCTAGGCTACTACCAGAGTGAGACACTTATGAGCAGGCCTCTATTCAGACCTTTCACCACCTGCAAAACCTAGGCTTTGAAAATCGAGGTGTCTACTCTCCCTTCTTACCCTTGACCAGGGAATTTACCTTTTTACTTACGTACTTCTCTTTGTACTTTAATGTCTATATCCTGCAGTTATGGTATTTTTTTTACAGTGACTTTTTACAAGGGTGTGTAGTGATAGGACAAGGGGGAACGGCTCTAAACTAAAAGCGGGCAGATTTAGATTAGATATTAGGAAGAAATTCTTCATCATGAGAGTGGTGAAACACTGGAACAGGTTGCCCAGAGAAGCTGTGGATGCCCCCTCCCTGGAAGTGCTCAAGGCCACGTTGGATGGAGCTCTGAGCAACCTGGTCTAGTGGAAGATGTCCCTGCTCATGGCAGGGGGTTGGAACTACGATCTTCAAGGTCCCTTCCAACCCTTACCATTCTATGATTCTATGATTCTATTTACTGTAGATGTCAGTTATCTTGAGGGGAAAAAAAGTACAAGGATATCTAGTTTAATTATGAGCAGACAATTTATTTGACCAGATATGCTGCACATCATTAATTATGTTATCTTTGTGTGCAAACCCATGTTATTAAATATTCATTACTTCTAACAATTTACAGTGTGCTAAGCTTCATATTTCAGTATAACTCATCAACTGAACAATAAGAACTTCCTTACTTTACGTGACCAACACAATTTCTGTAAATACAGTCATGAGGATTCATTAATAGAATAAGAGTTTCTGAACCACATGAAAATAAATAATAACTGTTTCATGAGGGTAGCACCTGATGTGGAAGTATTCATGACTTTGCAAGGCCATGTACTAAGCTGAAATTCCACTAATTTTTAAACAACAGGGTCAAATGATTTCCTGACTCCACTGAAGTCAATGGACCTAACTGTATCTATCAATGTGGCAGAATTTGACTCCATTTGATGAAGCAATTCACGTAAATACAGATTCTTTAGTGCTAGTCCAATATAAATATGGCAAACACTTCACTGGCTCTTTTTATAGTCAGAAGAAATTAACACTGCAAGCAGTAATGCAAGTATTGATATGCCCGATATACAACATAAAGAAACATCGATTTGAACAAACTGCAGTGTGAGAGTCCGCCACAGCTGGAAGTTTCCCTTTGCTGGTAAGTTCTTAAAATAAACACGAGAAAAGAAGCAGGTTTTTTACTGTGACCGATAATGTATTTTTTCTGGATGCACTGCTAAACATAGCAATTGGAGTTAATAGGTAACTCATACCCATCCCCTCTAGTGCTAATTATCAATGGAGGAAAGAAAATAACTAATTTAGGCTAGTGTATTCATCTTACTAACCATTACTGGTAGAACAAAGATGCCTAATGCAAAGAATTTTAAGAAATAGCTTGATGCCATGCTCACCTCCATGTTTTCTAAATACAATGACAAAGAAATATAACATATATGAATCTGAACACTATGTAAATAGCTAATATGAACATGATGTAAATCATAACATTGTAATGATGAATGTTGATTACTTGATCCCACACAATAGCAGTAGCAGCATCTTTAAAGCTTTAGTAATAAAATGTTGCAAATAAATAACTGAATCAGTTGCAATAGGATAGATTGTAAGGTGAGACCTGGATATGAGACATTAAGATAAACCACCAAGGACCAGCTGAGATTCTTATTTTGCCCACCAGAACAAAATGTAAGCCATCCAAAGCCTTGTTCTATAACCTCTGCATACTTGTTATACAGTAATTACACCCTTGCCTAAGTATGAACTTAGCAGCTACAAATAAGTTAGCAATTCCACAATTATTTTAAAGGAGGGAACTCTCAATAAATTCCATGCTTTCAAGCAGGCACTTAAATCACACGCTAATTCAGTTACTCCACTTCTAAAAAAAGATAAATCCTTCCTAGTTCAGTATCTCTGCATCACATTGCAGTGAAGCTGGTAAGGCTAAGTATCAATCAGAAATAAGAGTGTTCTGTAACTGGTATTAATTTATCAGGCTAACCAGGTATTGTGCTCTTCCCTCAGGTGGATTTGGTCTTCAGAATATCTTGACAGAGTTACATGAATCAAGGAAGGTTTAGCTGCCCCACCCCAATAACCTCCTACACTCTTAACGAAACCTACAGAAAAGCAGGCTTTAGGTTCACAGGAAAATGTAGTTTTAGAGAGCTGAAAAGGAAAATGGGAGGACGAATCAACTTCTTTAATAAAATTTATTACCATTCCAAATGTTAGGATCAGGTAAAAAAAATCTCTTGATCTCTGACATGACACCTTTTGAAGTACATCTTATTTTATTAAGAGCTTGCCTGATTCAGTTCAGCTTCAGTTCAGTTTTGTGGGTGTTTTCTTCCTCCACTCGAAGCATAGGGTCTAGGATGGAAAACAGTCTTTGAGTCATCACATTCAGTCCTTTGCTATGGCTATCAACATAAAAAATCTGCATAGCTCCCTCCAGAATCAGTTTGATTTCTTTATCTCACTGCCCTAGCTAGAAATAATTCTACTTGTCTTACGGTTAGAATCTCCTTTCTTATTTCCAGGCTGTATTTACTTGTAGGCATTCTACATCCCACCTATTTTGTGACACGACTGTACTTTTACTTAAATAACTCTGCTCCCTTTTCTGTATTGACTGACACAAAATATTTATAGATGACAGTCTGTATCTTTTCGACCTGCCTATTTCTAGGTGGAATATCTTTTAGTTTACATTGATTGTACTTCTCATGACAATGCCAATAGTAGCTGATCTACAGTTTTTCAGTTTGAATACTTTTTCCTGAGCACGAATAATCATGGCTGCAAGCATTATTCCAGATGAGGTTGTATCCAAGCTTTGTTGCATGATGTTAACTTTTCTCCATCTCAAATGGATAAACCTCCACTCATGTGTTTTAAAGTAATACTTGTCTTTTTTGCAATCACATGATTAGCTCATATCCAGAACATCTGGAAAATGAAGTTTAATTTGGTGTTGCTGCAAATCACCTCATTTTGACTATTCAATCCCCCTCCCTCCCCATTTTTTTCTGCATAATCTTCTTTGAGATTGGCAGTGTCTCACAACATTTTGCTCTCTGCAGAATTAATTAGTACAATCTCTGTATTTCCTCTGTGTCACACATGAAAATATTGAATAAATTCAGCCCCAAGATCAATCCTTGCTTCTACCAGGGAATCCCTTCTTTCCATACTTTTCCATTTAGGAAAAATTCTGTAGACTTTCCGGTAACCAGACCTTTAGCTATTTTACATTTCTTGTATTTCCCATCTTGTCCAGTTTCACTGTCATCTTCCCACATAGTTCTGCTTTTTTTTTTTTTGTCTTTTAGAATCTCTAAATGGTTTGCCAGGTTCCTCTCTGTAAAATATAGCTTATTTTATCAAAAAGGTTAGTGTGGGAAAATCTGTCTTTGATGAATCAATGTTTTATTTTATTCTGTTCTAATTTCTTTTTAAATCCATAGTTTAATTCACTATTCCTTAAAATTTCTTACATATGCACACTTTCTGACAGTAGTCTCAGAACTAGCATTGCAAAGCCAAAGGATAACATAAACAACCTACAAGAGTATCTTTTTCCTTTAAACCTTTCCCTAATTTTTTTCCTGCAACGCATAATTGATCTTACCTATTTCATGAATTCTTTCTTTTTGCAAGACAGGCTGTGATGTGTTGATGTGCAACGTTAACACAACACTTACTTGTATCTTTTCTGAACAAAGTGTGCCCTTGCATATCCCTGTCCAGCTATGTCTGCTAATTCTTTATGCTTACGTTACTTGTATTATAACATTTCAGGTTCTAAACAATTGTCATCATTTCTCTGTAATGGTTCCTTATTTTTCTTTTTTTTTTTCACAGTGCCCTACAAACATCTGTTTGACCTAAAAAAATATGAAAGATTAATTTGTCAGAAATAACAATAACAAAAAGACAAAACAAAATTTAGAAGTAAATTCAGATCAACATATATCATTTCTTACTGCAGCCTTTATCTGAGATGGAAAACAACGACCTTCTGCAACCTATTGTATCCAAAAGGTATAATATTTTATACAGCATCAGATGAGTATTTCTGGCAGATTTAGTAACTGCTCCGTCACACCAAGCTTCCCACTCAGCCTTAGAATTTATCAATACTTTCTTTTCCTCCTTCAAGAAACTCCTGGCAGAAGCAAACCCTACACTTGTTGCTATGACTCAGTGCTGATCCATAACTCTGAAAGATTTCCCATGACAGTTTGCCAATGAATATATGTCAAAGCTTGGCTGTATTGCCCATAAAGAACGGTCAGAAATGATAGCAAAAGGAATTTTATCACTTTGTAAAGAATAAACATTTTAATATACTTCCTACTTACTATACTTGAGTGATACAGTATCTCAGAGAGAATACTTTATTTCAAAGTAAAAGCCATTGTTGTTGTGGTTGCTGTTCTTCTTATTACTATTTATTATGTCCTCCAACTTGATATTGCTAATCGTGAACACATATAGAATGTTATGCAAAAGTTCTGTCTATTATTTTCATAGTTGTTTATTTGAACTGTATAATAATGTTTGAAGAGAGAACCATCTCAGTCTTATTTCACGAAAGTACTTCAATTTTCATTGTTAGATGAAATCTATTTTCTTTCTATTATTAAAAATTCTAAATTGATAAGCAAGTCTGGCCACAGTCAAGCTTTCTAATCTACAGCAATAATCACAATGATTAGTATCTAACGCTTCATAAATATCTCTTTAAGATACTATTTGATATACCATATAGTCTTGTGGGAAACAACCAGGATACTACTGTTTCAAAAACAGCTAAATGTATTACAATAAATTTGCTTCTCTGGGACGCTGAATTGGAAACCTATGAGATGTTGAATAAGAAAACTGATACCACTGCTTATCTGTCCAAAAGCTAGTGGTGTTAGGAAACCCAGTAATTGAAAAATGGATAGCACTGATATTTGAACCTTTTTATATAACCTTTGAAGTGCAAGCCTTTTGGGGAATAAATTGCTTTTTGTAACAAGAACAATGTCAGATCCCATATTTAGAAACCATGCACTTAATTCATTTTCAGACAGAGAAACTCATGTTGTCTTGTTGGGAAAAACATTGCAAAATGGATTAAGCTTCACCCTGGAGAGATGATAACCTAATATAAATAACTGCAGGCTGATCTTTATTAGTTACTGAACAAATATTGCCAAATAGGACAGGCGACCTTCAATGATGATTGATCTAGGATAAGTCATCAACAGCCTTGTCTCCAGAGAGTAACTTTGGGGCATTTTGGAATTGTACTGCTCTTCTTATTTCAGGGTTGGCACTAACACTGAGTAAGAGTAAGTAGATTTTCTTCAATAGCAAGGTCTAAAGCTAATACGGTGGCAGAGCAATGACAACTTACTATGGTGGGCAACTGCTAAGCATCTGGTAGAACTAATCAAACAGGATCGGGTCTTTGTTGGACACCTGAATCAGTCACAGTTTCCCATGTTCAGAGGAGACAGCCTAAACCCTGCTTTTTAGAAGCACTGTGAGTATATTTTTTTTTTTTACACTGACACGAGATGAATGAAATATTACCATTATCTCAATGTCTACATATAGAATCATAGAAAGTTTTGGGTTGGAAGGGACCCCTAGAGGTCATCTAGTCCAACCCCCCCGCAGCGAGCAGGGACACCACTAACTAGATCAGGTTGCTCAGAGCCCTGTCCAACCTGGTCTTGAATG
>Ga0065711_1030699_pt1 | contig 31723 bp, 18 predicted proteins | sample Hoacrofraction12_FD_59098 | JGI IMG/M metagenome (GOLD analysis project Ga0065711, IMG submission 59098) | Hoatzin crop microbial communities from Cojedes, Venezuela - Epithelial fraction 12 v2 (version 2) | ecosystem: Host-associated > Birds > Digestive system > Esophagus > Crop | place... | reverse complement strand
GGCCAAACTCTTTTCAGTGGTGCCCAGCGACAGGACAAGGGGCAATGGGCACAAACTGAAGCATAGGAAGTTCCGTCTGAACATGAGGAAGAACTTCTTCCCTCTGAGGGTGACGGAGCCCTGGACCAGGCTGCCCAGGGAGGTTGTGGAGTCTCCTTCTCTGGAGATATTCAAGACCTGCCTGGACAAGGTCCTGTGCAGCCTGCTGTAGGCGACCCTGCTTTGGCAGGAGCATTGGACAAGGTGACCCACAGAGGTCCCTTCCAAGCCCGAACATTCTGTGATTCTGTGATTTCTGCCATGAAAACACCCTTCCTAAGCTACAGTCACTATTCAGTACTCTTGTGTCTTAATGTGTGTCTGAAACATGCCTATTATTATCTCTGTCCTGAACTAAATTTCAGTCCCCTGCATGTGTGCTTCCCCACTGATTCCAGGTCCTACACTTATTCTGCATTGCTGTCTCTCTCCTCTGACTTGTCTCCAGTGTCTCATATGTGACCTGCCTTAGCTTTCAGATCTCTAGTCATTTCCCCTTATTCTATTTAAAGTGACAGTTATTTACCTTCATTTATGCAAAAGTAGTATTTTGGGGTTCCCATCAGAAAGACATAATGGTGGAGGGAAGAAATAGTTTCAGAGAGGAGCAGCCAGCTCCACAGTCAGCCACAGGCTGCCAGGCTGGGTGTTACTCCCTCTCTCACAGCAGGGAGAAGGGAGGGTCGAGTACCCTCACAGTGACGTTGAGGCTGGTCCCTAGGACACACCATAGCTAATGGCTACTGCCACTGGCAGCAGCCTGTACCTGCCCACCCTCAGGGACTGAGGGCATGCATGGACCACCCGTCGTTCTGATGGTGACACCCCCACAGACACTTAAGACACGCTGAACTCCCCTCTGACTCCACAAAAACCACGTCAGATCACGTCTGATGTAAACTGGAGCGACGCAGTGGTGACAGATTGATAGCTACGAAAGGTAAAGAGAAATCACCGCAGCACCAGGAAACGGACCGCGGAGATGCAGGTTCAGGTCTTAACTCCGCTGCAGCTTCTTGCGTAATTCTGGAAGTTTCCTTACGTTTTGTTTGTTTGTTTGTAACTGGAAACACAAATTTTTGGGAAGCCAATTTATACCGAGTTGGGACAGAAGAAAGATGGGCAACAGTGCACGAGTTCCCTTGAGATGCCTAAAACCTTGTCCAAGGTTCAGCGCAACCACAGAAAACGTGTATGAGAGCAGGCAGCAGTTATGAATCTCCTTGTCCTTGCCTGATAATAATTACTTTACAAAAAGTGATCCCTCTGCTTGAATTTCCCCAAATTAATAAAAGCTTTACATATTTATATTTTCTTTAATTTGCTGATTCACACACAGTAAAGATAATTAGCAAGCGTCTCTGTTAGCCATACAGAACCCCTCCTGTGTAAGCCCCTTTCATGTGACTTGTCCCATTAGCCTTTGTTCATGGCTTTTCTTTGCTACTAAAGGAATAGCACATGTGAAGGGATGTTTAGGATTTAGAGCATTATAACAGCCGCCTGCCATGTGACCACTTTTTAAAACTAATTCTGAGAAAATCAGAGTGCGTGAAACTGAATCGTAAACATTCTGACTACAGACACACTAATCCTCTACAAAGGCACAGCTACTGATGACTACCTCGTTAGACTAGATGCACACAGTTTAGAAAAAGAAGCTGTGGTCACATCCCTGGGCAGGCTTTCATATAATGATTTAAAAAAATCTGCCTCAACTAGACCAGAACTGCCATGGCAGGCTAGAAATGCTCTCCTCAGAGTCAGTCTCGTTATATAAAATACAGATCTGCATTCAAACTGCAGAAGTAAATGTAACAAAAATTATAAAGTCAAGAGCTCAAAAGTTAGGAAATGCCAGACTAAGTTGTTCTCTTTTCTGAATCATCACTCTACCCCTCTTTCCTTGTCTTATGGCCAGTGCACCCAATGCAAAACTATTCAGTGTTTTGTACTTGCCTCATTTTTTACTGTATGACCTCAGGCCTTCATTGAAAAATGTCCAATACAAAGGAAAAAAAAAGCACCCTGGTGGATTATTCTATGACACTAAACTTTTACTTCAAATACCTCACAAATAATGATTTTTACAATACCTGTAAAGTGAGACATTTATATAGAATTAATTTCCTATTCAGAGCTTGAAGGAATTAAGACTGAAAGTGTCTATGAAATATAAATGCTGAGTGTGAGACACTTCAGAGTGAGTTCTACACTTCCTTTTATATCACGCTTCATATGTTTGAGACCGCTTCCACAGTGTCCAGTTACAGGTGTTGGTTCTCTGCAAACTAACAAGGAACACCTAACATCAGTGGAAGATACCTTGAATGATTTCACAACTGTAGCATCAGAACTTCACCACACGAAGGATGGATACAATTCCACTTTACATGCAAAGCTGAACTGTCAAATATGAGATTTTTGTTTTCATTTATCCTGTGTGTTCTACACATTGCTTAGAGAAGTCAGAAGCACTCCAGATGAAATGCCCCTTCAGTATGCTGTGCAATCTGAGCCTTAGCTTCGGGGTAAATGAGGCATGGACAGAAAATGTACAAAACAGGGCATGACAATAATTGTTTTATAATGCAGTCATAAAAAAGTCACATTATGTTTTACAGACAGCCTTGACCTTGGTACTTTTGACTTTGCAAACATAGTAACATTTTAACTGATGCATTTGTGGTATTTTATTCTAAATTGAAAAAAGATCCCCAAAAAACAAAAAGAAAATCCAGTGTATGACATCCTAATTGTATTTATGAGTTATTATTAGCAGAGTTGCAACTGTTACCTTTGGCATATATATCAGATTCTTAACTAAAACCATACACGGCAAACAGCAATCTAGTTTCCTTACGAGGTGGGCCTGGAGCAGAGGAGTATGGGAAACTGCAACAAAAGGCTTCAGAAAATTTCCTGACAATGAAAAAAAACAAGCTTGCAGCTCTGTGTAGAAGCCTTCTCCCTTGTGAGCAAGTGGACCCACCTGTTCTCTCCGAACTTACCTTTCTTAGGGTCACCTATTGCCCTGTCCGTAACTCTATTGGTATTTCCCTTCTCAAATGTTGCTCTCATCCCCCTGTTGTTCCCTCTCTTTGCATCTAGCTCCCAATGCCATGAACAAGCCATCCAACCAAGCAAATTCAGCTTTCAACTTTCTGACCTGACCTCCTGCTTCAACAAATCTCAGTTCCTTCCCTGCTGGCTCCCCACACAATTAATCTCTGTTGTTCCTCTTCTCCATCACTTTTCCATTTGCTCATGTTCCTTATACTCCTTCCTGTCTACATTTCTATTTGTGTCTTACCTTTCTGTGATACTCTCCAGAAATTTCCTTTAGTACTAGTTTTCTTCACATACCCAGACTTCTCTTCATCTACTGACTTCACCTTTCCCTAGCTTCGTTTGCTTAGTCTCCATCTCTTAATCCAGTCTTGGCCATATTCCCATCCAAGCTAGCCCCTCCTTGCCCCCAGTCTCCTCTGTTGCCATCTACTCATTTTCATTTTTCTATGGAATCACAGTATGAAGGCAATCCTTATCATGTTAGCCCTTTAATATGTTTCTCTGCACCTTCAAATGAAGGAAAAAATGTCAAGGGAAAACACCATGGTAAGTAACGGCTCACATTGTTGCACCACTTTCTCCCTGTGCAAGGCTTTGTTTAGATAAAGCAACATCTTAACAAAAGTGTCAGTGACATTGCTGGCCCAGAAAGTGCAACTTATGCACAAGAAAAGTGAAAAATCTTTTACTGTCCCAGGATTGTCAGCTATGAATTCTACTAAAAATCTTGTTGTAAACTAATGAAAAGTGTTCTGACACATTATAACTTTGCATTCAGCCTTGTAATGCTTTGCTTTCACCTGAAATGATGACCACATCGCAGGTGACGACTCATCACTTCTAGAGATGCTTTGCAGAAGGTGGCTGTCACATTCCACATTCGCCTTCCCAGAGGAAGGGGAGATCATCCCCTTCAGTTTCAAGAAAGCTGACTTTGGGCAACCACCTTGAAAGATGTGACTCAGTCAGAGGGTACTGGGCAGCAAGAGATTAAAAAAGATAAAAATGGTTCAGCTGAGCAGAAGGAAGGAGATGTAGAGGAATACTAGAGAAAACTGAAAAGCCAAGGAAGTGTCAGGAGCCGCAGTGGGAATGAAGTCAAAGTGGGTATATATTGTGGCAGAGGGGAACAGGAGACTGAGGAAAAGGAAAGGAAAATGGGGAATCAACCTGCTTTTTCAATATCTAGTACTACACCTGATAACAGACCTGTTAACCTGGTGGAAAATTTCGTCTCAGTGTATGGGACTCATAAGCACAAGCATTTGCAGAAATCTGCTCCACAAATGCATCGAGCAGCATGCCCCTCGTTCCCTTTTGCTGACAGTTATTCTTGATTCACTTTTCCAACAGCTGGTCCTAGCAGAGGATCTATCTGCTCACTGCCCACTTCTGCAAGTGGAATGGCTGCCACATAACCAGAGAAGCAACACTTGGGAAAAGACTCCAGCTTTCTTGTTACAGCTGCCGTTCTCTGCATCGTCTTCAAAATGTTGACCTATTTCTGTCTGTCCATTTGAAAATTTTAGTCTTAAGGAGTACCAGGTACCTGGCCAAGTAGTTAAAAGGAGACATCAGAATTACTCACAGTCCCACACTACATTTCATTTTCTTATTTTTGCATACTGAAAAAGTGCTGTTTGAAAGTCACTTTTGTGGTGGTGATAGTGAAGTTTTGTGACATGACCTTACAGTATAGTACAGCAATACTGCAATTACAAACTATTTTCCTTAAAATATATTCCTCATGTTTGGGTTTTTTGCCCACAAACTATCAGTAAGATTCTCTCCATTACAAACAAAATCAAAAATTAACTTGCAAAGGCAAGGAGGTAATTTGCCTGCTCACAACTACATTGTCTTCTGCCAATATCAGAAAATAACCAAGAAAAACATTGTAAGAAAAGCATTCAGTTTTAAAGCATGGAAAGCTACAAATATATCTAGTTTCAGGAAAATACATTTCTAGCAACTTACTTTCACTGGCTGAATAATCCTGTGGATCGAGTATCCCTGATTCCTGCAGTGATCTAATACAGGAGTCCACCAGCTCCAGACCAGTGGTGAGCTCATCTTCTATATCTTTCTGACCATCTGTAATAAAATTAACAACATGAAAATATAAAAGAAAGGCAAAAGATAAAACCAGTTACAAAACTAAAGGTAAAACCAGTTACATGTCACTAAGCCTTCACAGCTGATGAAGGAACGGAGAACACACCGAGATCACATATTCAGAGGAGGCTGGCCATACTGAAAATTATGCCATCCTTTGAAAAAGTGGCCTTGGAATAACAAAAGCAAATTGAGAAAGTTCAGGTCTAATCTCAAAAAAAATCAGAGACATGTTGGGCAATGCGCCCTCTCAAAACTCTGCATTACTCTAGGTGTTCTTTTTGGCAACTCTAAAAACTTCGGCCACGTTTTGCCAGTCTTTAAGTAGGGTTTTCACAAACTAGCAATGAGAAGAAAATACTGCATAAGGCATGTTGGTTTCCCCTCTATCTTCTTCAGGAAATATTTTCATTCTAGGAAAGAATATATGTAGTAAATATGTGTAGATAAGGACATTACCTTGTGTTTGCCAGTGAAACTGCTCTTCTGTTGAACTGAAAAGAGAAAAAAAAAGCTTTAATTTTTTATTAAATGATTCAGTAACCTGCCATCAATATTCCGATCTAAATCTATTCTGAAGGAACTGATTTAAGAATAAAGGAACTGACTTAAGAATAAACAACATACTTAGTATATCAAGTAGTATTTTACACTTTTTTTAATGAATGACTTGCACAGCATTCATTCAGCAGGAGGGAAGCATCTTCACTTCTTCATTAACTAATTGAAAACATACATATAGAAACTGCCCTCTTAGTCTTGATACACAAATTACACTATTTCAAAGCAAAAACATTAACATTTTGCAACTTTTTTTTGATCCTTCTATTTCTCTGATTTTCCATTTTTATAGAGAAATTATAAATTGCTTTCTCAAGTGAACAGTTACATGTGATTTCTAAAAGAGATTACGAGTATGATTCCTGGTTCTACTGATCATTATGTGCATTTTTATATTATTCAAATGTGCAGCTAAGTTAATTCAATTGGCCTACACAAGAGAGTAAATTTAGATGTGTTTCTGCTTCCACGTACAAGCACTTAAGGAATGGAAGGTCTTAATTTTAAAATAATGAGCATGCACACTAGAGGATAGGTTAGGAAGGGTTTTTTCTATAAAATGAACTATATATTCAAATGAATGATAAAATGAATGATATATTCAATTAGGCAATGAGTACACTTTCCTCCAGGGCATGATCTGTTTATGCTTCAATATAGGTCGTTCTTACATGCCAAGAATACAAAAAGGATTGAAGTTAATATAATTATTTTTAGAACAGTGAACTGATTATTGTAGTTATGATTAAAACATTTTTCTGTACATTTTTTACAAGGTATTTATAGGGGAGAACAAAATCATCTGTTGGATCCACTGGTAAAAAAAACAAAGACAGAAATTATTTTAACTTTTCAAACTATAAATTTATTTCTTTCTGATGTTGAGAATAAATGCGCTTTTTAATGAGTAAATGGATTTTAAATTTTGGAATTGTTTTCCCTTTTCCCAACAGATGCTGGATCTCTTCTGAATATGTGAGTACAGCTCCTCGTATCTATGTTCTGAACAAGAATAATGTAAAGGAAATGAAATACTTCTTTTTGGAGGTCTCTTTTTACAGCGAAAAAACTTAATTATTTAGCAGATTTGATAGTGTTAAAAAAAGCATAATTGCCTAATTTACATATAAATAGTTCTAAAGTGACAACTTTAATTTCTAGCTGGCATCAAAAGTGTTAACCTGAAAAAAAACACCTACATGTCATCATCAATTTCCAAATATCTACCTTCTGTCATTTATATTGACTCACTGTAGTGAGATTTCACATATTAAGAAGCTAGCCCTTTGAGGAGACACTCAACTAAAATGCTTGCATTCAAATCCACCAAAGTTAATAACATTGAACAGAAACATAGCCAGAGTCCTATGGCAAATAATAATGGCAAAGTGCTAAACTGGAAGAAATCACTTTAATTTAAATTACCTTTTCAAATGGAGCCAAAGTGGATGGCGACTAGGGACAGTGGCTCTTTTTGAAATATTACTTTTTCTGATTTGAAATTCCTTTCACCCGATTTTCAAAATAAACAACTGCAGCTTCAGCTGACATGCTGGGATTTGAGAGTGATCTTCCTTTCTGGAATTCGTATCATCCATAATAAGCAATGTACTACTTCCCACTACACAGTCCCTCTTCCAGCATCCAGATTTCTATGTGAGATGCCACACCAACAGAGTATCGCAGGTGGCATTCTTGCTGGCAGAATGAATTACTAAACGTTGCTCACAAGAACACACTGATATAAAAGACTGTGCCACCTCGTCCAAATCAGTGAGACAAGAAAATCAAGACTGTGCATAAAGAGTGAACCACCATTTCCAGGAATTCCAGCTTAGCCTCTTTTAAGCAGTAAATTCATATAAAACATAGAATTTCATTATCGGCATAGTACAGATAATATTAAATGAATCACTAGTGGCTGATTAGTAATGATCACTAATATCATTGGTCTTATTTCCACAGAAACATTTTAATTTATTCACCTTAAGAAACCTTAGATGGGAAGGTCTAAAAAAGAACTGCAGCAAATTTTTACTATATTTTAGCTTTTCCATTTTTAGTCAGGCTTCTTATCGCAACTACTGTAATGGTCTTTAAATAAATTTATATTCAAGGTAACAGATTCACTAACAAACTCTTTATCTTAATGTCACCTTCTGATTCAACATACTAAAAGTGTATTTGCTCCTACAAGGAAATCAATACATTCTGGTATGAAGAGTCCTGTTTTCCTTCATTAAATTCATGCCTTTTAGCTTTTAAACAGTCCAATATAGTTGCACATTACAGTTGTCATTTTTTGGTTACAAACTGATGCCTCAGTCTTGCAGACAAACATGTAAAGGGTTTCCCTAGAAAAAATCGTATCAGAATTTGACAGAGTTTAAATTCAGATACCCTGCTTTTTTGTTTTTTACTTTTTTATTTTCCTTAAACAAAAAGAAAAATCTTAACCTTTCTTTTAAATATGAGCTCTTCCTGCTTTTGGCCTGAAAAGAATTCCTGACTGAAGCAACCAGACGTGTCTGTAGAGTGAGCCTTTACGCTGTCACACAAGTGTGCCCAATCTGCTTGAGTGAATAAAAGTGCCTTTTTTTGTGGTGTTTTTAGGTGTTTTCCAACTTCACAAGACATCAGCATAATTGACTTTATACTCACATCAAACACATGAAAAGACAAAAAAAAATTAACAGAAGTATTCCCCCTAATTAATTTTTCAACATGTTCAGCAAAATAAGCTTTCTGCTTTATAGTTTTCCTAAAGAAAAGGTTTTAAATATATTAACAACCACTTTTCTGCATATTCCTATGCCTCATAATATAAGTTTGCAAACTCTGCCAACTTTGACTCAGGAAGCTGAGCAATAAAATACTTTATTGAGAAGTTCTGAACTACCGAAACCTAGAGGAGGGAGATTTTAACCAGAATTACATTATTACAGTATCAGAAAATCGTAGCGAAAAATATTAATGAGCTGAGAATTCAGGCAGGTATCATTATTACCTCTCTTAACCCAAAAACAGATGAACAATTATGATTTATTTGCTGTATTTTTTTCTCATTATTGGTAGTCGTTGCATCCTGTATCTATTTCAAATGTTCTATCACCAATAAGACAGCCATTCTACTTAATTCTATTTGAGTGATGTAAAGAATCCTGTGTTACCATTCAACTATATAAAACTTTTCATCTTCTATACTTATATTGTCTTTGGAAAATAGGATTTTTGGAAGGAAAATCCCAGGGAAGCAGAACAACTTAAGAATGAGAAGATAATGCTAAACAAACAAACAAACAAACAAACAAACAAAAAAGCCAGCCAACAGAAAAAAAAAAAAAAGTATTATTGTATGTTTAGTTCTGGATATTCCTCTTGAAGCTAATGAACAGGTCTTCTGCAAGGACGCACTCCACTGCGCCTAAAACTTTACCTTTAATAGCCACCAGTGCAAGGAAATGTTCCAGCAAAAGTTGTTTCACCGCCCTAGGCAAGAGTGAGCCAAGTAAATCTCCACAGAGCCGTCACCTTGCTGCCAGCTGAACTCACACGTTCCCGTTTCCACACGCATGTCATAAAAGCACCGAAGTAGCAAGAAACCTTTTACGTGTGACCGTGCGTGCTAGCGGGAAGAAAGGCAAAGGAGCACAGCAGGCTGCAGGGAGCTTGTTTGGGGGAACATCACGTGAGCAAGGGCCATGGGGAGCTCTACCCGTCTAACCCGTCTCCGCACAGTGTGGAAAGATGAGAGGCAAAAAGCGCTGCAAAAATGCCGAGTTTCTACAGTCAGCAAAGGATGCCTGACTATTAACAGCAATCTGTTTACATCAAGTTTGTCCCTAGCCAGGCACGGACAGAAAAATCCCAGTCTGCGCCACACTATGTCTATAAACAAGCAACAAATCAGCCCTCTGGGAACCTTCATTATTTTTCCCTGTATTCCAAGTAAAGCTAAACAAGAAGTGGGTGTACTCTTCAAGATGGACTTGATAGGAACCCAGCAAGACAAGAGGGCTCTGCAGAGACAACTGAACATGTCCCACAGCAGCCAGCACCACCAGAACAAGGCAAGCTATGTACGGCCATCAAACATTTCTCCCCACAATTTACAGGAGTCAAAAGCAGCTTTGGTGGCGTACAAGTGAACGCTCAAGGTGACACCAAAATATTGCTTTCCTGGACTGTGCTCACAAGCCACGTTTCTGTAAAAGTAACCAGAAGCCTCATGGGAGGTAACCCAGAGGTGGGGGAGACTGTTGATGCAACTTAGATGAGCGCCCCACTGCAGCACACACATTTTGCACACTACCTGTCACAGCCGTACTTGCAGCATCGCTTGGGTGTAGTTTTAGACATTACATGGGCTAATGGGAGACCTGACCCCTTCAGATCAATGCCTCTTGACAGCTTCTGAACCGTCCAGCGCAAGAAGGAGGTTCACCACACTGTACACACTGCTTCCAGCACAGTATTTGTTATGCAGCCTGGGGAAATTAATTTTTCTTATCCTGCGCATCAATATACATCACTGCACATGCACATCGGGCCATATGATTTGGCTGTTCAGATCCTGTGCCTTCCTGCTCCTTGGAAGAACACCACAGCAAAGAAACTCTGTGCTGGAAAGCGGTGTAGGTCTTCCCTCCATCACTCTTTCTGGCACACCTCTTGATTTGTCATGGCGCCTGCATACAGTCTGCCAGGGCAAACCCACACTTTTGTATTCCTTTAATTATTAAAAAAATGTTCATGTGCCTCTTCTTTGTGTAAAGTCATTCCATTTACAGTCATCACTCATTTTTGGAGAAAGTGCTGTAGCTATCGGCTACACAAAAGTATTTCTCTTTATTGTTTTCTAAAACAATTCATGAAATTAGATATAACACTATTCTACAACAGCTACGAAAGCATTTTTACCAGAAGTTGTATCAGCACATGACCTTTTCAATTATATCTGCAGTGGAGCCACACAAACATTGCTGTGTATAATTACAGGCAGATACTGGCTCACTGATTTTTCAATTGCTGTTCTGGTTGTGGAAGGTAGAAGAAACGATTCAGAAGCATTTCACAAAAAGTAAGGAGGTTGAGAAACTAGTATGCCATCTAAGGCAAAGCAGCAGATTTTAAATCAGCACTACACTTCAGGTTATCTGCGAAATAGTAAATAAACTTTGTTATCAACTATCTGGAAGAAAAAAAAAAGACCTAAGAATAAATTTTACATTAAATAACCCTGTGAAAAAGTACCCAACCATCAGTAAATTACCATAGAAAAGATCCACAGCCAAGTGCAATTTTTTTTGTTGCCCAATTTAAAACTAGGTCAAAATCTCCGACTTCAGTAGTCACCTCTACAGATGCGACACAATAACCTCTGTCAAATATTTAATCGCACTCTACTAGCCAGCTGTGATACCAACTTGGCTACCATATCAAGATGTGCTTTTGATGTTCCAACAAACCTAATCCAATCCCCTACAACGATCCTGGAAAATGTACAAAAACTCAAACAAACCAAAATAAAGAAACAACACCCCTCCCAAATCCACACATACTCTACTGATGGCTGCTCTTTTGTACCCTGTGAATTTCAAACTGACTTTTAAAACTATTACAAAGTTCTTCTTAGCTGTAGATGCCAGAAAACCATTCACATGGTTAATTTTCACCTTTATTAGAAAGCCCTTGCTACAAGTCCCTGCAGAGAAAGAGAATTGCCTGTTTTTTTTCCCAGACAAATTATTGTTATTCCCTAGGTTTTACAAAATCAATAGCAGAACTTTGTGGCTGTGCTATGAGTGTTTTGCACTTCTTTCCAATGGTGCATGGAAATATTTGCAGCCAAATTTTCAAAAAAGTCCCAAGATCAATGCTTTCCTCTGCATTTAACACTTGCAGAAGTTTGTAGACATGATTTTCCTTTAAAAGCAACTTTTTATCTGCTCCAGTCCTATTTATATCCAATTTTCCTATACTGATTGTTCTTAATAATAGCTGTTGTATTTCTTCTTATTTAAATGTGATTTACAGTTCAGTGTGCTACACTGCTAAGAGCACTATTTACGTACAGAGCATGCACAGAAAGCAAGCAGCAGTCTTGCATTACACACAGCGTTCTGCTTAGGTGCCTGCAAAGCAGGGAGCAAAGGCTGCTGTTTAACGGAGAGAGCATAATACAGTCTGTTTCCCCGTAGTTTTGGACCATCATTCCTAACAAGGGCAGTGAGAGTATCAATTATAGTAATATTTCTTTTGGCTGAATTCATTTCACACATACCAACCCCTCAAAAACATTTATCGAAGTTTCAATTGAACTTAGCCACCTAGAAACAAAAAACTTGCTACTTTGTACTGGTGATACCAGCCCATTTCCTCTAGTTTCAGTTCTGCAGATAGTTACTGGTGTGACAAGGAAGACAGAGAACCCTTCCACAGCCGAAGCCCACGAAGCTCTATTATTCCAAGGAAAAGTATTTGTAGGGCAACACATGAAAAGAGTGGCTGGAGAGCTGCCCGGTGAAAAAGGACCTGAGGGTTCTGGCTGACAGCCGGCTGAACATGAGCCAGCAGTGTGCCCAGGTGGCCAAGAAGGCCAACGGCATCCTGGCTTGTATCAGGAATAGTGTGGCCACCAGGAGTAGGGAGGTGATGGTGCCCCTGTACTTGGCACTGGTGAGGCTGCACCTGGAGTACTGTGTTCAGTTTTGGGCCCCTCCCTACAAGAAAGACATTGAGGTGCTGGAGCGTGTCCAGAGAAGGGCAGTAAGGCTGCTGAGGGGTCTGGAGAACAGGTCTTATGAAAAGTGGCTGAGGGAACTGGGATTGTTACGTCTGGAGAAGAGGAGGCCGAGGGGAGACCTTATTGCTCTCTACAACTACCTGAGAGGAGGTTGTAGTGAGGCAGGTGTTGGTCTCTTCTCCCAGGTAACTAGCGATAGGATGAGAGGCAATGGTCTCAAGTTGTGCCAGGGGAGGTTTAGATGGGATCTTAGGCAACATTTCTTCACTGAAGGAATTGTAAAGTGCTGGAACAGGCTGCCCAAGGAAGTGGTTGAGGCATCGTCCCTGGAGGTGTTTGAAAGACGTATAGATGCAGAGCTTAAGGACATGGTTTAGTGGTGGAACTGACAGTATTAGGCTAATGGTTGGACTCGATGATCTTGAAGGTCTCCTCCAACCTAAACAATTCTACGATTCTACTTTACTGAACTTTAAACTTGGAAGCAAGGACAGTATTAGGGAAACAAGTATTATATGATTGCTCTATTCTCACCCTTTCCCTCGGTGTCCATTTCTGCTCCTTTGTATCCCAGACAGGATACTGGGTTAGATAGACCCTAACTCTGAATCAACACAACCATTCTTTTTTTCTTATTTAGAGAAGCTAAAATTAAATTAAATTACTTCTTTTTGTAATTTCCCTTTATTAACTAATTAATAAAAAGGATGATGGTTTACAAAAAGAAGGAATTAGCTCATGGCTGGATTTCTGCTAAGGTAATTATGTTAGTTCTTCCTGTTTCCTTCAAACCTGTTTTTATTTGAGAGAGGAGCTCACTTCCAAAACTGAACTGCTTCAACAGGAGCACATTTAGAATAGAATAGAATAGAATAGGATAGGATAGGATAGGATAGGATAGGATAGGATAGGATAGGATAGGATAGGATAGGATAGGATAGGATAGGATAGGATAGGATAGAATAGACTACTTCAGTTGGAAGGGACCTACAACAAGCATCTCGTCCAACTGCCTGACCAGTTCAGGGTTGACCAGAAGTTAAAGCCTGTCGATAATGGTGTCCAGATGCCTCTTGAACACTGACAGGCTTGGAGCATTGACCGACTCTCTAGGAAGCCTGTTCCTGGGTTTAACACCCTCTCGGTAAAGAAACTCTTCCTAATGTCCAACCTAAACCTCCCCTGCACAGCTTTGAACCATTCCCATGTATCCCATCACTGGATCCCAGGGAGAGGAGCTCAGCGCCTCCCTCTCCACTTCCCCTCCTCAGGAAGCTGCAGAGAGCAATGAGGCCGCCGCTCAGCCTCCTTTAAATGTTAAATTTTGCCACTTTTTCACAGCCTAGCAGTTTAGATAGTAGTGTACTATGATATTTCTTCAGCCCCAGTGGTGATATTTGGATCTGATCCAAACAAAACAAGCATCTAAAATAATATTTGGAAGGAACTTCAGCGTTCCAAGAAATAAATCAGAAATTGCAAATTAGTAACATGCAATAGTGAAGAGGCAGAATCATCTCTGCCTTGAGGCAACTGAGCAGTTTGGTGCCTAAATTACAACACAGCCTACCAGTACCTGTAAAACTATATTCCTCTAGTATGCCTTATAGATAGCATTGCACAAAAAGTATGGTAATTGTTGTCATGCTTTAAAGAAAACCACACAGCACCTGAAAGATAAAATGAGGTCTACTTTCTTCTTTCCCTCCTCCCTTTTACCCCAATAGTTCAGTTATTACAGCACTTGTGCACAATGTCATAGAACTAGTTATAATCCTGTTTTATTCACTTGCAAGAAATCAAAGCAATATCCAAGTTGAGTGTAACCATCAGGTTGTTCCCTGTCTTTCCTATGCAACCACAATCCCGCATAGAAAACAACACAGTATTTTAGTGAAGGAACTGCATTACAAAAGATGCACAGCCACCCTCTCTTTGCACCAAGTTTTGAAAGATGGCTTCAGAGAAAGGGTGCAAGACGGTAACACCCACAAGAGGAAAGAGTTTCCCAGTGCAGCAGAAAAAGGTACCGAAGACCCAGAGGTGAGACTGAGTTTCATGTAAAGTACCTTAAACATCCCACCCAACATTCTGATGTTGGGTAAGAAATATTCAGTCAATTGAGACTGATTCTGTCCTGAGGCACATAGTTGCCCGTACGTTGTATGAGCACTAGAGAAACTCAGCCCAAATGACAGATGCACGGAGACAGGCACCTAAAAATAAGCATTACAATACACTTTTCAGTACCTTTTTGGATCTGGTCTTTGGTACCAGAACATTAATTTCTAAAGAAAAATGATGCAATAAAAATACAATTCCTTTAAGGAAACCCATTTCTGTACATGAAGATACTGCAATATTTCTTCCTGGGATAGCTAACTGCTAGAGCAGGTAAAACCCCACTGGTAACATGAAGCTCCTCATCTTCTCATTACAGACAAACGGCACAAGGATACCTTGTTCTGCACAAGACTCAATCCTTACTATGCAGATCAAGCCAAGTGCCTCATGCTGACCATTCTTAGAGGTAAATTATTTTAAGTATGACCACACTTTTATATGACTATTTCAGCTACAATATTTGTTCTGTGTTGTCCTTGATAACTAATAAGAAAGTGATTTTCTCTAGGTTTTGAGGGATGACTCATTCCAAGTTCAGCACTTCCTTAGGGAAATGATGCAGACAGGAGCCAGATGGCCTCTACCTTGAAGAAAGCACGTTCCATGCAGGAAAATCCCAACACACACATAGCCTGTCACTGTGTGAGATTGCACATCACACCTCTTCCGAGTTCCTCTCCCCTACAGCCTCTTCACATTAGCGTCACTCGGCTCCTTCCAAGAAACCCTTTCAAGGCTCTTCTTTCCTGCTTCGGCAGGAGGGTTGGACTAGATGACCCACAGAGGTCCCTTCCAATTCCTACCATTCTGTGATTCTGTGATTCCATGTAAACAACCCTCTCCTTTCCATTCCTTCTCTCCTTCTACACAAGAAAACACGGAGTTGGGATGTGTCTTCTTTTCACTTCGCTGATGATTTTGCTATTCCCTTTCCTGCAGCTTATGGCTGTTTGGGCCAGGAGCAAACTCCTACTGTGCCAACACAGTGGCTGGAAGTCTCCTGCAACTAACAAAGAATATTTTTAATGTTATAATATGGTCAAATTTTGACATTGAACAGGCTGCATGGTAGCCACCTCTGCCTTACATGTTGTCTTTTATTTCTGTATTTGCCACCAGGTATGTGGCACATATGGACACGAAACACTGCCATGAAACAGGAGAATATTCTGCAGGGAGATGGAAAGACTTTGTTGATCTTTTTTAAGGGAAGATTAGGTAAGCAATCTGAGGTGTATTTAAAAAGCCAAGTTTAATGGATGTGTTGAACAAATTATTTTCTGTTTCGATGAAGGAGGAATAATCATAGAATAATTTAGGTTGGAATGACCTCTAGGCATTATTTGGTCCAGCCCCCACTTAAAGCTGGGTTAACTTCAAAGTACTGTCCTGAACATAACATTGTAGCAAGGCATGCCACAATATTCTGCTATTCAGAATTTTTTTAGTTAATTCTCATTTTTTTAAGAGAGAAAATGAAAACTGATAAAAGATAAAGTTAGAAGAGTTTGGTGAGCTTAGATGAGACAATTAAAGTCTGAGAAGGGAGCGCAACTGGCTTTTATAACGTAGCAAGGCTAAAAGACAGGAAAATAGAGGAAGTATACATGTGGGACAAGAACAAACGGGTTCAAACTGGTCACTGAAATTTTTGCTGGAAATTTAATAAACGGTACTAAAGCAGCATGGAAGGAGCCATCCCCATGCAATTTGAGTTGAGGTGGCAAAACTATACCTACTCTTACAAGGCTGTTTGATGAGTTTATTAGAAAGAGCTGATGTTAGTTTCAGCTTTGAGGAACTGGACTACATCCCAGGATGGTCCATTCAGTTCTGTATTTGATATAATCTTAATATGTGATGCTGGCAACTTGGTGATTGTTACACAAAGTAGTACACACACAACTACATAAATTAATACCTCATACCACCAGAAACACTGAGCAATGAAGAAACTCAGTTGTTCTAGAAGCAGGCAGTACCAAGAAACACTTATGCAAGAAATGAGTCTTCAATTTACATTGCAGTAGATGAATGTAAAAGCAGCAGAGAACTACTTTCTAACCTAAAACGTTGGATGAATGTAAAGGTAATTTGGCCTATTAGGTGGGTGATAAGCAGCTGGATCAACCCCTGAACAACTGCTATTGATTTATGATTTTAACTGTGGGAGTGAAAATTCTTATTTGTAAACTGTTTGTATACTGAGTTGACAAATTATCCGAGTAACTAAAATGGCACATGGTAATAACAGCTATTTAGCTATATGGATAACCTTTAATCACACATTCATTACTGAAAATGACTAAAATTATATTAATGCAAGCTGACAAAAAATAAATGTAACCTTCAGACAGATTGGGAGCTTTGCTCTAAGCACACTGTCTTTTTATTCTGGCTGTTTCCACCACTAAGGCTCAGAAGGGAAAATGAGAATCAGTTCCCTAAGAAAATAATATTTGTTCTGTTATTCATTGCCTTCCAGTGACTAAAGAAATACAACACAGGAGACACCATGCATGTAGAAGCAGGCTCATAACTCAGACATTTGGTAAAGACAGATGTAAGAAACACATTATGATCCTATTTTTAAAAATAGTATGTAGGCATTAAAGAGAATATTCCTAAAGAGTAAAAGGATATCTATGTAGAAGATTGAAGAAAATGATCTTCTGGGCATCATACTAGTAATACTGAGAGAAATAATATTTTGAATCGTCTTTATTCCTAGCACAATATTACAATACAAAATTTTGTGGAAGTTAGTAGACAACAAAAACAATCCTTTGAAATTTTCTTTTGTTAGCAAAAGGATGAAATCACCTTTCTACTTAAATATACTCTACATCCAAACTGTGAAGTTTCACAACAAAGCTAAATGTTGAACCTTTTCATCTTGGTATACATACATAATCTACACATTTCAGCACTGAATTAGAACTTTGCAAGGGAACTTTGGCAATAAGATTCCCCGATCCTGTGTGCACCGATTTGTACTTTAAGGTCTGCCAGCCAGGTAAACGATGAAGGGCTGCACTAGTAGTCAGAGTTAGACTGAAAATCAGATCAAATCAAAACACAAGCGCTCAGCTGATCTTGGAAGTTCTACTCATGACTTCTTTCTTCTCTTTGGCTTTTCCATAACCTATCTATTGCTCACTGTTTGCACACTGAAATCAATACCAAATTCCTTCTCTGCACCTATTATCATGCAGGTGATTTTGGTAGGGCTGAATGGCAGATTTGCTTCCTAAAACTCGTTGCACTTTGGCCCTCTCACTCCTGTTTTGGGCAATCCCACTGATATTCATAAAAAACAAAAGCATACCCCTGAATTTCCATACTGTTGTTCCTTTGAGCTGCCATAAAGTCCATCTTTCTCTCCATAAATTGGGAACACCACAGTGGAGAGTAAATTGGATCAGTACTGAAAGCTATTTGTTACTTAATGATTGCAACATTTTCCAATGCAAATCTGGCCCTAATATACTAGAGAAGTGACGTCACAAGTATTACAGGTTCTCATGTTGTGTTAAAAAAAAAAAAACAAAACAGGAAGCTTAGCTATATGCTTTTATCACTTGTAAAAATTTAAGACATCTGTTAGTCTATCACTTATGGTAGCACTGAGGTCATATCGCAAAACTTCTCAGTAGAAGAATTCAATTGCTGAGATGGCTTGCTCAATAAAACCAAATTCTACCTATCGCAGTCCTCAAAGCACTTCAAATTACAGCAGCTGTAACACTTTAAAGCGTTAAAGTCACTGATCTTCATTCTGCTCAAAGGGCCATCTAGTACCTTCTGGAAAGTCAGTATAATTATGCAGAAAAACGTTAAACTGTATTAGGTTACATAAAAGCACTAATTTTCTCTGCTGACTCTGCTGAAAAAGCAGACGAGGGAAATGAACCACCGATCTCAAATAACTAGCTGAGCTTTACATTGGCAGATACAATTTTTTAAAAGCCCTTTGTTTTGCTGAAAAGGTTCCTGAACCATAGAATAATGAAGTTCTTGGCCATCTATGCAAATCCCTCTCTAGGATGCCTCAGCATCACTTGTTCAAAACAATTCATTAAAATTCTTTCTTCCCCATGGCTGGTAGAACCAGAATCCAGTAAATTTTCACTACAGTTCATGTCACTAAATAATACTTTTCCCATCATAGTCACATGTTCTATCACCAGAAATATTACATATACAAAAAATAAAACTTACCAGCTTTGCATTTATTTTAGCTTTCTTTTCTCTACTTACACTAAATGAAATTTTGGGAGTTCTCAACCGAGTTATCCCACCATTTTGCTAATTCTGCAAATTCTTTCTCTTTAAATATCTTAATCTAGGTTTAAAAGCTACTTGTAAAACTGAGAATCTGATATTACTTGTTCAGTGCCTCTCAGACATAGTCAAATAAAAAAGCTAGATCTGTTTACACCGGCGAAACAGAGCTAATACGAAAAGAGAGGAGACATTTTTTTTTCCCCTCCCTAAATACAAATCACATAAAATCTGTTCTGAACTTGACAAAATTCATTTCTCACAGTGTAGAAATGCTAAAGCTCATAGCTGAAAACTATTAAGAAAGTGATGTACTTTGTGGCCACTTTGAGGAAGAACAGTATTTGCAAGTTAGCTTAAGGACAGTCAGTGTTGAAGGCAGAGACAGACTTTTACTCCCAATCATCTAGTTCAAACCCCTGCTCAAAGCAGGGTCAACTCACACTGGATGGGAGGTATTACCAGTCTTCAATTCTTAAAAATTTTGTCCAGATTTTAATGTGTTTCTATTTTAAAGAATATAATAAGTAAGAAAAAAAATCTACTACGAAAACATGAAAAGACCCGCTGATAAAGAACATTTTAAGAATCTCTGATGGTGAAGCAAATTTGACCTTGTACAACTATAACAAAATAAATATAGTTCAACACAAAATGATTATAATACAGGACAACTTTGCATTTAGGATGAGACTGGAATAAAAGTGATCCATATAGAGCCAAAAATTATACCTGGCCGGTTTTCAATAAGAATAATGTTCTACAGAGCAATCATGGTAAGGAGAATTCAAAAATACAGTATACTTTGCATCCCATGATGAACTATATAATCTCCAGTCCAAAACTTTAATAACTATGGTAATCACAGATTTTATTAATCTATCAAGCTGGGGATGGCACTTTCTAAGCAGACATTACAAAGTATTGTACCTATTTAAGAAAGGGGGAAAGAAACTAAACCAACCACAATTCAAGCCTAGGATGGCTTCCAAAGTTAAAAATTTGCCAATAATTAGAATTCTAATGGTTGACAGGAAAAGAAATAAAAGCACTTGGTTTTATTAAGGTTTCACACAGCACTTAAATGTTAAATTTCTCTCAAAGAGTTAAAAAAGGAAATGTAGATGTAATATATCTGGAATTCCATCAAGCATTTAACCCATTATCAGAGGATATTGCCAAGTCAATAGCTTAAAAAATAAAGTGGGAAACAGTATAAAATTTGAACAGTGAGTGTAAAAAAGGCCGGCCAAGAGACAACCAGTGGTGTTCAAGTGAAGCTACGCAAAAAGGAAATGACGCAGAACGACTCAAAAATCAGTCTTGGGGTTGACTTTTCTAAAGGAGTGTGTAAGACAAATTTGGGCAGTTTGAAGAAGAGGCGAGATCACTACCTGAAATGTATTAAAGCAGTATTCTGATATCCCATAAGAATGGATTTTCGTCCCTTAGTTTAATTCCACCCTCATCTTATCATGACTTGGATATAATTTTTTCACCAAACCAAGACTGAAAATTGTGTTCCTTCTCCTTGGACAAGTCCCATCCCTCCCTCCCTCCCCCAGTGAAAAAAGAGGAAATGGATTTTGAACAGGTTGTTGAGAGAAAGCAGGAATTCTGAAAATGTATTATGGTCATCTATAAAATAGAACTTATAATAGCAATATAACATCTATTACTCATAAGTAAGTCTTTAATAAACCCCTCCAAAGGGTACTGTCAATAGTATGGATAGTCAAATGGAGAGACACTGCGGAAACCAAGGTTTGCTACAATTACAACTACATGCACAAAAAAGTAAGTTAAAACATTATTTGGTCCCATATATGCATTAATTTTTCATTCAGGATGGAAACATTGTCTGTAATTGAAAGAGAATGTCCAGCATAGGACAGCCAAGAAAATACAGGCACAAAGCTATGTTAGAAACATAGCTATTTGTTTCCGTAAGCACCACAGTATATGCACGTGTTCCATCTCCATGTTGCAGCATATTTTTATCTTCCAAAGTGACAAATACAAGTTAGTTTTTATTCCACATTCCAGGCTTCAAGGAAAATAAATGCCTCTAGTCTCAAAGAAAGCAGCGCTTCATCTACACATGTATATGCATATATATGTATACATACATACAGGTACATAGACATAGCATTGACCCATTTGAGTATTTCAAAATCATATCTCTTTGTACGAGTCTTTATATTAAATCGAATGTTATATACATATATATGCGCTTTTTTCCAAAGCCTGAAACAAAATCTGGCAATCGTAAACACATTCAAGTGATTCTCTAACTAACTTATCTACAATGGTTAACATTTATTTTATCATGATGTCAATATATTTATATGTTTATAAAGTCTTGTATCTAAAAAGACATACTATTAGGCAAACTGCATGTGAAGTTTAGGTGATGCACACTAATAGCGGATAAAAGTTTTCTGTCCTATTTTTTCCTCAAGTCACTGTGTTCACCACTGACAGACTAAATTTGAAAACATGTTCTTCTGTAGCACTGCGAGGTGCAAAACACCTTTAATCTTTCCATATTACAAGGAAAACTGTCTCCTCAAGACGCACGTGCACTACAAAGTCTGCTATACAATAGCAGAAGTGCTTTGAAGAATTAATGTATAATTAAAATTAAAAAGTAGCCTGCACAAGAACACAGGTACTGCTCCACCATGCACTGACTCCTCTGTGTGCCAGACAAGTGCCAGGCAGCTGCAGAGCACAGAGCCGGGGACACTGGGACGAGAGACGGCCTCAGCATCACTGCCGCCACCCTCGCCTGCCTCTTCAACAGGGCAAGGTGACCTCGGCACTGGGGGAACCCAGAAACACTCAAGCACGGGGGCGAGCACATCATCAGTAGTGGGGGAGAAGGATCAAGAAGAATTTCTGAATAAAAACGGTTTTCATAAAAATGGTGGCTTGACTCCCTAGTTCATTCCTGGCCACTCCAACCCCATTCAGCTGGGTCTTCTGACAGAACTGCAGTTTTCCTGCTCCCTGCCCCTGCAGTAGAAGGTATCTTTCTGAAAACCTTCAGCATGAGTTGTTCAGTGGTTTTTTTTAATCTTTTTTTGTCTGTATTTAGAACTATTATCTCCTCCTCCCATCTTCTCATCTTCTGACGTTTTCTTTGCCTATTAGAAAAAGCATTAACGGAACCTGTGACAAGACCAAGCACACTGGAATCCCAAACACTATTTACCCAGTGAATAAACACATTTATCTCAAATAATTCATGGATCCTTTCATTTCTTCCTGAGCAGTTCAGGTTTTATTTGATACAGTAGGAGTTGAAGAAGGTAGATTACTATGCAAGTGAGGTTGCCCATACAACATGACATTAAAAATGGTGATTTATTAAGTAACTTGATTTCAAATATATGTAGCAGATATGTTTTGAGCATGTCAGTACTCACATTAGACACATGAATTTAACTTCTGTAAACATAGAGCAAACACAGCTTGGAAAAAGCAAGTGGCTTGTTCTGGCCTGTACAGTGTGCTCAGCATTACTGCTGGTGTTTAGGACCATTACATGTAAGACATCTGGCTGCATTTAAAATCCAGTCTGAAGCTGCAAGGCTGTACTTCAGACAGGAAAAAGAGAAGGAAAATTTTTACTAGTTTTACTTCTAAACTGTGAAAATATAACCTGGAATCACTGCGACAGCAAAAGCAGCAGCCCACGATACCATCTTCCCAAGGCTGAATTTTCAGCAACGTATTTGAAAGGAAAGGATTGTTTCAATTTCCTCTTCAGCAGAGGGCAACAAGACATACGTGGCATCCAAGTGAAACTTGACAACAAGCCTACCTTCACTGCAGTTCACTCTCTAGAGCTCTGACACAAGGTATGCATGTGACAGATAAGGCAACCTTTCTCATGGCTGCAGAAGAACAACCTGCCAAGAACAAATGGGGCGTTATCTAAAGTGTAAGGCTATCTGACAGAAGATGGCCTTCTTCCCTTTTTTCCTTCAAGCCCTTTATAAGTTTATAGTAGAGCAAAGAATAGCCTAAGACATCTGTAAAAACAAATAAATAAAAATCATTCCTTGTCGCTCTGTTACTTGCTACAGGGCACTCGACATAGTTACCGTCTGTGGCAAATTCAACTTCACGGGGGCTGCTGACCACATGCTTTTTCTGTAGTTTTCATTTTTTTCCATAGGCCTCAAGCTTATCTGTTTACACCAACGAATTCATGTCCTCTGCCCTGTTATTTTATGAGAGAACTGACCACTTGAAAATGAATCCGTAGAAAGCCATGCCCTACCACAATGTGGATTATACCAGCCCTGAATTCACCCTTTTTTCTCTCCATATCCCCAATTGCCCTGACCCTGTTTTGCATCTTACCTGCCCCTGTCAAGAACCCCCAGTTTCCACTGTCAGATTCCATATTGCGCCACTGCAGTGTACATTACCTGGGTCTGCATCTTAACTTACCGCATCAGAACAAAAGTAAAATCATACATTATGCAAACATCTTTCAAAAGAAAGATCTTTTTGCAGCATATGTTGTTACTTGTCATATAACCACCTCTGTCTTTTGTGGGAAAAGAGTCACTACATATCAGAGGGAATTAATTATGATACGGCTTTATTGCATGGCCTTGCTGACAGCATTTTGTAGAGATACATGGAAGCATGGGACTAACTTGGGTTTATACATATGCCTACTACACAGAGAAGTGAGTTTGAATTAAACTAAGGCACAACTACGGACAAGATCCACAAGAGCTATTTTGATGCTCCCATGATGAGGTGCTTCTGGGGAGCACAAAGACAAGTCACCGCCAGGGAAATGAGAGGTCCCTGTTCTCCACCAGCAGCCCAGCAGAGAAAGTGCCACAGCTTCCCTGCAGCAGCATTTTGTCACAGCTCGCAGAAGAGAGCTGTGCCAGAGAACTGCAATGGAGAACAGTGGGCTTCTCCATCAGCAAAGAGGAACCATCAGCCAAGGGTGACCACAGCGCAGATACTGCACTACTGCAAACACATTTAAATGCACTTAATTCAGTGCATTTCCATTTCCTTGCTGTTCAGTGACCAACTGAATGTGGGTAAAATGCTCTTTATTGGGAGTGCCAAACAATAGTGCCTTCCTTAGCAGTAAGAACCCCTCTCAGCTTCTCAGGCAAGTAGGCTAGCAAGGGTCAGCACGCCTTGTTGGTCCCGTTCATGCCATATGACAGTCATGCTCTTTGGCTATGGAAGCTGTGGGCTACTAAACCTAACATAAAACTATTTTCCCTACAAATTGGGCAAATCTATGTAGCAAGTTCTGCACATAGTTACAGCAGGAAAAATATTTGAATAATTCTGTAAGACTAGAACATGGCCCAATCAATAGCTAAGAGGATGTGTGTGGTATCTTAAAAAAAAATTACTTCTAAAACTACCATCACTCCATACCTCACAGTGTGAATCATATTTAAAATTAATTTAACCTTACAAATTTTCCAGTCATAAACTTTTTTTCCTTCTCTGATTTCCATGTTTAAATACTAGGCTACCATTTTATAAATTTCTAGTTTAAAGGTTCTAATACTTGAATTTTTATACAAATGGATTACTGTATCCACAGCGTCAGTACAATTACGGCCAAGACCTTTGTAGGCTGAACCAAACTACAAAAACATTTAAATAGAGCCTACTTAAAAGAATAACCAATAAATTAACATTCTTGACAAAAATAACATATCTCCAAGAAGATGGTAATTTAATAGGCTTTTATTGACCATTATGTATGAACCCTGAAATCGTGAACTATTATGTATAGACATATGTAGGATACAGTTTAAGCCCAGCAGCAGTAATTTCAAGATGTAAGTAACTCATAGGATTTCTCTAAAGCAATGCATATAAAAACATTTAAACAGAATGAGCTACAGACTTCCCTTCAGAATCAAATACAGATACTAGTAAATTTAAGAAAGTTTATATGTGTGAGGTAGAAGGGGCATATAGTGAAAACCAGGAACACATGCTAGAGATTATTTCCTTTTCAGTGAGCAAAACACAAAACTAATAAATTTGGTGCTCAAAATGAAGTCACAATGAGGCCTTGCATCTGAAAATCCCACATTTGTATATGTATTCATACCTAGTCTCACCTAAGTTTCCAAATCCAATATTCTCTACATCCAAACTGCTGTTCTGGACCTCCTTGTCAGACTAAAGGAAATCAAGAAGCACTCTTCGGTTGTTTGTGTGCAGCACATCTATCCCATAACGTCTATCCCCTCTTCATCAATTCAAGGGAAAGGCAGCTGGAGGAAAATACTACGTGGATTAGTATCAGTGTGGAGATGAGCATTTTGACCATCATAATTTAATTATGTAGATAATAAGACAGAGTGCAACCTCAGCAAGCTTACAGATGATGTAAAGTTGTGAGAGATCAGAGGCTTGTGCTGCCATTCAGAGGGACAGCAACAGACTGAAGAAATGGGCTGACAGAAACCTGAAGTTCAGCAAGGGGTGGGCCCTATCCAACACCTGGGGAGGAACAGCCCCATGCACCAGCATAGGCTGTGTCTAACCAGCTGGAAAGCAGCTTTGCAGAGAAGGACCTGGGGGTCCTGCTGGATAATCAGTGGAACATAAGCCAGCAGCGTGCCCTTGCTGTGAAAGGTGGCCAACAGCACCCTGGGTTCGTCAGGCAAACCACCGGCAGTGAGCTCAGGGCAGGGATCCTTCCCCTCTGCTCAGCACTGGTGAGGCCACACCTGGCCCACTGGGTCCAGCTCTGGGCTCCCCAGGGCGTAAGAGACATAGACACTCTGGAGCGAGTCCAGTGAAGGGCCACAAAGGTGACAACTGCACTGGGGCCTCTGCCATACAAGGAAAGGCTGAGAGAGCCAGGAAGGCTTCAAGAAGGGCTTCAGGCATCTCAGGAAGGCTCAGGGGGATCTTACCAATGTGTATAAATACCTGACGGAAGGGACCCAAGAAGATGGAGCCAGGCCTCTTAGTGGCAGCAAGTGAGAGGACAAGAGGCAATAACCTCAATTTAAAATAGAAGAAAAGCCACACAAACATGAGGAAAAACTTTTTTACAGTTAGTGTACTGGAACAGGTTGGTTAGAGAAGTGGAGCCTCCATCTTCCAGCCCCACTGGACACAACCATGAGCAACTTGCTCTAGTCGACCCCGCTTGGAGCTGGGAGGATGGAGCAGACACCTCCTTACAACCTCAGAATTCCAAAAAGGTGGAGCATATTGGGATCCCTGTGTGATTTCACAAATGCTCTTGTAAAGGAAGAGACAGAAAGCAAAAACAGCTTCTAGATTAGCCGATCACCCTAAAACAATGTTACCAAGACCAGATAAATTCTGAAATAGAATTTAAACCCAGGTATGGTGAAAAGTGCAAAACAAAATCAAACACATTAACAAAAGCCCTAAAAGATCACTGTCTGCAACCTTTACATGCAACTTTGTGGCCAGGAGCAACACAGAGAAAGTATGAAACTTTACACTCTGCACTTAATCACTGCAGCTATTGTAGGAAAGCTGAGCTTACCTAGATGGCTTCTTACGAGGCACAATGCAGACTTGAAAACTAAAAACTAGACATCGAGAAAATTAGACATTGTCCCTTCTTTGAATTTTACCACTTCAGCTCTTCTCCGGGGACACTGAAAGTAAAAGCTGAAATGGTATTGAAAGGTACTGGTGTCACAGCCAAACTTACCCCAACAGGGTGTCCCTGGCAGCAGTGGCCTTTGACTATCACTCCTGGGCCTGGTTCCATCCTTGATTCGGCAGCACGTGCCCCTCAGCACGCAGTGAAGAAGCATGTTTCCCCGTTATTCGTTCGAGCAGTCTGCAAAGCTTGCAGATTCCACCTGTCCCATTTCCCCTGGCTGCAGCTGAAGTGCTGTTTGTCCCTGCCAACACAGGGCTGTAGCTGTACATCACGAGGAGTCAACGCACAAAACTGCACTGCCATTAGAATACAGGGATGTTACCGGCAGAAGCACGGCACTCTGACTACTTAACAACATACAGCTTGCTTTGATCTAGTACTGAAGTTGCATGAAAGGGAAAAATGTCATGTAAGTTCTCCTTATAAGCCTTTTTGAAACAAGAGTCGAACTCTGGTATAAATACAATGGTATATCTTATTTTAAAATAATATTATTATGATTAACAAATTATTTTAATAATTGTTAATCTCTTATTAAAGTATACAGTTTTGTAGCTATGTATTTTATTCATCTGTCAATAAGCCACTCATATCTAAATTTTACTTCTTCTTTATGCAGTTATATGTTCAAAAAACCACAAATTTTCTTATTGTTCATATTAGCTACTGTATTTTTCCACAATAAAGTCCCACCCTTTCCACCTGCTGCCTTGCTGTTTGCTACCACAATCAGAGACCTAATTAAGGAGACTTTGTATCATTCGTTTTCAGATTAAAAATATTTTGAAGACAATACAGACACATTTTTCAGAACACATGAAGTGATGTTCACATTTGCAAAATAAAATCCAGCCCCAAGCAAACCTTAAAAAAGAACCTGAACAGAACCAGACTGTGCTGGAAGTCACATTCTTTTGAGTTTCAGAACTCAGAAGGGAGATTGCCCCATTGTCTAATGGTCAGCTGGAAGAAAGGGAGATTTGATTTCAGACTAAGACATCCTGAAAATAAGAAATGTTTGCAGCTCCCAAAAAACCTTGCCAGCATATATCAACTTAGCTGGATCATAAGCAAGCATCGGAAATACCATTTCTATTTTCAGAACATCATGCATCCAGGATGAAAGCTGGGTTCCTCCCACATCTAAATTGCTCAGTAAATCTTATCTTTCAAGAACAGTCTTATGATAAATGTCAATTTTGTGCTAACTGCATTCTGCAAATATTTAAAGTGAGACAAAAACCAGATAAGGAAGACTTTTTTTTAAACTGAGGATGCACCTTGGCCAAGCAAGAAAAACATCTAAGCCATGAGCTACAGGTTAACATTCAGTCCAGACTGAGCTGGGAGAAGATATTTTAGCACACCCTTGAGATGTGTCAAAAATAAAATATTTCATACAAGTGGAATGCTTAAACATGAAGCTATGTGATACTACAACATAATTACAGTTGGAACTTGGGAAAAAAATTAATAGACAGATGGTCTCCACTTTCTACTCTGAAAAATAAAAAAAAAAAGAATGATGATGATGATTCTAATCCCTACACAGCAAGCTATTTTTAAATTTCAGATTTTTGTGATGTATTAAGAAATAATCTATTCAAATTAGATATACACAGAAAACAAAAACCTTGCTGAAATTTTCTGCAAATGTTGATTTAAGTTAAAATAATCTTTATCTGACACTCGTACAATGATAAATTTTACTTTAATGCAAAGCGCAGTGCCAGCACTCCCTGCTCATCAGAACAGTAGTTGCTACTAAATAGCATCTTTTGTATCTGAATTATGTCAGTACAGAAAATAAAACATTTACAGCTCTGAGACAAACTTGCTTATCATTTAAAACAATCAAAATATTCCATTATTAGGTTCTCAATCTCAGAACTGAATAAATACCTACCATGATTACTCCTTTGCTAAAACGACCTGATTTTTTTACAGCTATGTTCTTCTAGTGCACTCAGCAGGGCACAAGCAGATGATAGGATAAGGATCTCATCTTATTGTCTAAATTGGAATCCAAATTGGAAAGGCTGCCTTCTCAGCTAGCTGGTCTGTGGATTGGAATTGAGTGGGTAGTTTTAGTTGAATTTCTCCACAGACAAAAATAATAATAAGTAAAAAAAGAAACCTTGTTTATCAGTCTTAGTTCAGCACAAGGCAGGCCTGGAGATGTTCTCTGCCTCTGCTACAAGAGAATATTCTTGAAAATAAGTAAGCCTAGCAAATAGCACCTGGACATTCAGAGCGTTTTAGTCTTTCCTACACTCAATATCCTCTTTATGAAGTCAGTATATTTCTGTTGTTTCTGGATATTTGTAATGTATGAAGTCACATCAGAGGCAGTTAGAGCAAATACTATATATGAAAATTTCCGGTTTTGTAGACGAATCAAATAACAAAGGCCCAAATCCGAGTGGCACATAAAAAGTATTGCTGGTAGAAAGGCATCTATCAGAAGTCAGGATAAAGCTACCGAAGATGCAAATACTGAGTTTCTCTTGCTTGCAAAATATTGTCAAATCATTATGACAGTGCACGCACAGTTGTACATAAATGTTTAGTAATGATGCCAGCAATTTGCAAGAAAATACCAATAAAGATGGAGTAAATGCGTCCAGAGTTAACTTGACAGGAAAAAAAAGCCTTTCTCTACCTTGAATGTTTTCTTTCAAATATTTGAAGGCATTTTACAGCATAATAATTGTAAGAAGGCCAAAGAGAATTTTGGCTATAAAATTCAAACTGCATAATCAGGTTGAGAATAAATATACATACCTTGAAAGGCTGTGGGGTTTTTAATGAAAACATTAGGGGATTATTTTTTGGCTAACATTACTTACTACCCAGTGTTTCTTAAGCTCCAACTGCAAAAATCTATAACATATTCATTCAATGAAACTATCACATTTTATTTCTTCCACAGAACTAATGTCTCTCCTGGATTAAAAGATAAAGTCAGGAAATTCATACTGGAATTACACATTTCAGCAGGCAACGCTGGACAGAGTGGGAATCTTGAACTCCCCTACTGGCTAGAGAAAACAAACTCCTAGGATCAGTAACAAGCCATACTCTGGGGTGGATCAAAATTTTGAAGGGAAGAGGCCAAGCTCTGCCAGTGTTCGTAAGTGTTCCCTTAAAGCTAAGAAATGCTAAGCTATATTATCACTATATGTCTTATTCAGAAAAGTCAAAAAATTAGCATTGAAAAGAAACTATGTTCTATTTTACAAAGACAAAAGGCCATTTGTTGAACACTTAACAGTAAGCACATACGGAAGGGTAGAAGATATGTTGTTCAGATGAAAAGCCTGTTTTCTCCTGCTCATATATCTGAATATTACATATTTTTAAGTTACTTATTGTAAATACCATATAACTTCATCAGGCTAATCACCACTGAGTATTGCAAAGCCCTGAGATGCTGTATGGTTCTTTCTTTATGAGCACAAGTCCAGGAAAAATAAAAATGTTTACATGTAAAGTTCCCACCAATGCAAACTATATGCATGTACAAATACTTTAATTTTCACATTGTATTTTTGCTAGAGCTATAACATCGGCATTAGCATGACCTACATGCTCCCAGTTCCTTACATATTTTGGACAATTTCACATCAACAAAAGGAATGGTACCTCACCCTCTTAAACCGGGAGAACTGTGATGCTATTTCTTTGAGTTTTGAAAGAGTTTCCTTGAAAAAGGAAAATAAAAGGTCTTGGCTTTATTGTAAATGACTGTAACAACTGTTTCTCTCAATGTCAAATACAATATCACTTACCAGACTTGTCAAAAATATGCAGATCTTTGTATTTACTGTTTGGGGGGATCACGCACCCTATCAGCAGCCTTCCAGAGAAGTTCCTGTACCCTTTCATCTCTAGATTTTACAGTGTGTGGTAATCCGAGCCATATGGCTCCTACCTACATATCCTTAGCTGAACTCCTGAACAGGGCTGTCAAATAAGGAGAGCCTGCTCAGATCTGTGACCCCTTCACCATTGATCCTCAAGTGTAACTCAGTCAACCAGTGAATAACACTACAGGCTGCAGGAACTGCTGTGTCCCTCTGTCAACACGGTATGGGAAGTATGGTCTCCTGGTACCATGTCTGGTGGTTAAAAAAAAAAGGAAGGTTGGCCTCCTTTCCCCTCAGAACTGGACACTGTCACCAACATTTTGAACATCATGCACTCCTGTAAGAGTGTTACAAGCTACAGAAACTGGTTTGCCTCAACTGAAAAGCAATCTTGACACTGCTGTGATTCAAATGTGAGAATCTAATATATTATATAGTCCTAACTATTTAATAGTTTGAAAAATGAAAAAGAGAAGATTGGATTTTTTAATGGAAACAGGAAAATTTAATACAGGAAACCCTTTATTCAATTAACAAGTTCATTTAATCCAGAATCTTTTAAAAAGATTGGTGAATTATTTACAATGGATAGACAATGAAACATCTTATGAAGCTATAGCACGGGAAGGACAGTTACAGTAATTCCAACACTGGTTCTTCTGCCCATGATCTCAGATGCTGATTACAAAACCCTGCTGACTCCATGAATTTCAAGAAAGCTCAAGGTTAATCTCTTACATGATTGACAATAGTTACATCTTACATGATGATGGTTATATCTCACATGATACACAACGGTTAGAGGGATGGGGGGCTAGTAGGAGCCCTCAACCCGTTGCCCAGCAGCATGCTTCTACAGGTATGTCAGCCGGAAAAAGATGGTCAAAGAAAGCGTACCCCCGCTCCTGAGCGAGACCGGCAAAATGGTAACAGCAGATGAGGAGAAAGCTGAGGTACTCAACAACTTTTTTGCCTCAGTCTTCACTGGCAACCTCTCTCCTCACCCCTCCTGAGTTGATGGATGGCATGAAGGAGATCAGGAGGGTAAAATCCCTCCAGCTGTAAGTGAAGATCAGGTTCAGGACCTCCTGAGGAACCTAAATGTACAGAAGTCCATGGGACCTGATGCGATGCATCCCAGAGTCCTGAGGGAATTGGCTGATGTAGTTGCCAAGCCACTCTCCATGATATTTGAAAAGTCATGGCAGTCAGGGGAAGTCCCCAGTGACTGGAAAAAGGGAA
>Ga0065711_1005035_pt1 | contig 31726 bp, 12 predicted proteins | sample Hoacrofraction12_FD_59098 | JGI IMG/M metagenome (GOLD analysis project Ga0065711, IMG submission 59098) | Hoatzin crop microbial communities from Cojedes, Venezuela - Epithelial fraction 12 v2 (version 2) | ecosystem: Host-associated > Birds > Digestive system > Esophagus > Crop | place... | reverse complement strand
CCGCCTGGACGGGGTCCTGTGCGGCCTGCTGTAGGTGACCCTGCTTCGGCAGGAGGGTTGGACTAGATGACCCACAGAGGTCCCTTCCAACCCCTACTATTCTGTGATTCTGTGATTCTGTGATCTTTGGATCAAGGTTTATACGTATTCTTATAGTTGTAAGGGTTGTCAAAGTAATTGGTGTACTGCCAAAACTGCAGTGAGGATACAAATAGATTCTTGTGTGGGTTGGAGCAGATCTCATGGTAATTTAGCGACACTTGGTGTGTGTAGGAAGGCTATTTAGTCCCTTGTTCTGAGGTACAAACAGTCCATTGGTAACATAGATCTTGAGGAATATAGATGTTGCCTTTCGGAATAGGGCCAGTAGCTTATCTAGCCTTGTATTTTGCTTAGGTGAATGGACAAAACTTCTGAGGAAGATGGAAGCATTTTTTAATTCAAGCTCTTACAGATGTCCTGGACTAGCTCCTCCTTACATCTGCATATGATAGTTATGTTTTGGCTCTTTGACATGAGCAAAGGTGTGGTGCCTGTGATCAACTGCTGGTGCAGGTGCTTTGTGGCAGAGTGAGGAGAGGATCCACAGAGCTTGCTCTAGGTACCTCGCAAGGATGCAATGCAGCACACTAACCTTTAGAGGCCAGCATTTCTTGTATGTCAGCAAATAGCTGGGTGATCTTGCCGGGTGGTGTGACCATGTTCTCCGTTCTCTCTGCGCATCCTTGTACTTGATGCAACAGCACAACGCCCTTGTCATGCTGCGTGCTCTGTGATCCCCAACCCAGACTCCTCTAGATCAAGGGCTTGGCCAGAGCATGTGGGAGCAATTACGCCTGCTGCTTGTCGTAAGGAAGCCAAGGCTCAAAGGCAAGGGAGTGCTGAACCCCCCCAGGACTTGCTCTGTTACGCAGTTACGGTGTGCATCTCTACTGGAAGCTGAGAAGTGTTTCTACATCCCTCGGTGACTTTGTGTAGTTGATAAAGCCATTTTATGTTAATTTATACTGCCCAAGGGTGCTTCTAGTGAGAGAGTACATGAAGACCACCAAAGATGTTGAATATGACCATGTGTTTCACTGAATCAATGAATACTTATGTATGTTCTAATGCCAAGAAAAAGAAATACTTCTGATGGCACTATGCAGTTGAACCATGTTGCTCTCTTGAAATCAGAAAAAAACTTCTTCGATACGTGTAAAAGAGGTGCATGATTGCTTTCTAAAAAAGTATCTTAAGTTATATGCTGAGGTTTTTTATTTTGAGAAGCTTCAGCTTGTGTTTCCAAAGGTGTTCCTTTTGGACAAGTGCCCCTTCCGAACAGAAGTGATGACATCTTTTGATGTGTCGGAGAGAAGCAGGCAGAGAACTTGGCCCCTGTTTTGGTTTCTTTCCAGTGAAGAATGGCAGGGGCACTACAGACAAGAGTAGGGAAAGACTTTGAGCCCAGTAAAACATCAGCAAGGACAGAAGTAAATGCGAGCGACCTGATAAAAATGAAGGGGGAGCTTACTATGTTCAGTGACTGTTTCTGAGGATGAAATGTGAATTTCTTGCTGTTCCTGTTGCTATACAGCTTAAGACAGATCCAGTCTGCATTAAAAGACTTTTTAAAAAAACACAAAATACTCGGAAATAAAGAGTGTTTTGTCTGGGGAAAGCCTACCAGTGATCTGTTACTGCTGTCATGCTCCAGTAATCAACCACTGATGCTCCTGGTGTAATGTTTGTACTGGTTGTTGTTTGTAGGCTAGATGGTACACAGCTGACTTATTTACACAGAATCACAGAATGTTTGTTTTCACTTTGCCTGCTTTGGCAAGAGTGTGAGTTGTAAGCTTTAAATGCATGCAAACGTAAAAATAAGAGTTATAATATTTCCATTGCCTATCTCAGTTACTGTGCACACCATCTAGATTTGTTTTCTCAGACCAGTTAATTTTCAAAGTAGAGTTACTGTGGTCCTACTTTTTTGGCCTGTGTTGTGTGTCCAGCACGTTACACTAACCAGATCTGTGGAAATGTTTAGGTGTCTTCTGGATCTTACGGAGCTTTTTTTGTTTTCTTTTTTGAGGTGTTAGGGAGGAGAAAACACTACTAAAGCTGTTTTAATAGTTGAACTAGGACAGTGATTTCAGTTTTCTTTGATTTAGGTACCCTTTTCCATTTGAGGTGAAGGCACACTAATAGCAAATTTAAGTCTGAGAATGGATTTGCTTTTCTTATTGCCTTTATGAACTTCACAGAAATAGCCTGTGATCTTTCAAGGGTTGTTAGGTGATTGAGAACCACTGAAGTATCAAATTTGTATGTAGGGGGAATCGATTGAAAACAGTTATAAGATTCTGCCAGTAGATGGTGCAGTTAGTAAAAATATACTGTGGAGAAGTCCGCATGACTGAACAAATTTGGGGTTTTGTGGCTTCTGACAAGGTCTTTGGCTCATGGGACAGATGAATTGGTTTGATTTAATATTTTCTTCTGTTACAGTAAATGCTGCAACCTGGTAATCTCAACTGTAGAATTAACTGCTATAGTACTCAAAATGATGAATTTGGAAGTAAATTTGCAGTCATTCTGCTCAATGGTTGAATATGCTGTTAGGTTAATTCCTCTCCACCCTATATAATGCAGACCAAAACTATGACAAATCTATTCCTTCATGCTTGGACAAAACATTTTTGAGCTTTCTAAGGTCACCTGCCGCTGGACCTTTTTGAAACAGCAGCTTGCTGAAACGTGCTTGTATTTTAAATTGGAGGTTCCCATACTTTGAGGACTAGGAGATGTGGTTAATTTTAATGTTTTCTAAGAAATGCTACGTCTGTTGGAGATACTGTGAAAAATTGCTGTAAAAACATTCTTCAGCGTGGCTAAATTGATGAGCTACAGTTTTTTAATGTGGATTCTAGAGGCTATGCTTGGAAACATTTGGTGTGAAGGGTCAGTTTCTACAATGTATTTCAAAAATATTAGGGGGCACTATGAAGTGCTAATACTTGTCAGTATTCCAGAATCTGAGCTTGCTGGTGATGGTAATGATGAATATCATTAAATAGAAATTATTTGGAAGGATTTTGTTTAAATTTTTTACTGGAATAAAGGTAGTATGTACACCTCTGAGTCTGTATAAAACTGGAAGTATAGTTCTCAGGTATGAATTGACCATTTATTCAAATGAGTATATACTCAAATTAATGACTTTGTGATAATACAATGAAAAATTTTACAGTATTTAAGAAATTCAAGGAAATGTTTTATGATAACCTGCATAAGTCCTTTAGCCTGTGAAGCGTGCTATTGGCCATGAATCAATCAAAGTAAAAACCATTTTTCAGTTCTTGAGCACAATCCAAAAATTATGAAGATGGAATCAAGAGCTGTCCCACTACTGTGGTTTTGTTTGTTTGAATAACTCTGTGGGTATTGTCAGCTATATGTTTTGGAAGGGCTGCAGACAAGGCAAGAGAAAAACTGGGAATAGCAGGGAATAGGAGGTAAAGTGAGTGGAATTTTTGCAAGTTTGGCTAGAAGAATATGTGCAACTGTCCTGATGTCCTCATTTTGCTCAACACTAAGGCCAGTATTTTCAAAAATAATTAGAACAGTTGCATGCTTTAATTTTATGCACAAAGAGAGGCATCTGTATTGCACTCTTTTCTCTCTAGAAATGCTGAATTACTGCTTTGCCTTTCAAAAGGAGATTTGTTCTTTTAAGATGCTGCTAATTGAACATCTAAAAATTAAGCCAGTCAGTATCACTAGCAGATATGTTGAATTAGGCCAAGCTTGAGGAATAAGCTGATGTTGATCATTATGGCACAAAGTGGATAGGAATAAAGTACTTTTAAAACTACTGGTCCATGTTTTGTTTTTCAGAAAGTTGAGCTCCTTCAGAGAGTCATCCTGCTTTATGACCCACTCACACTGCTAGGGAGAAAAAGTTCAAACCAGAAATCTTTTCATGCTTCCTCTGCATGGCATAATCTTACATAGCTCTCCAGTTAATAAACACTGTGTTTGAAATCCAAGCAGTGCACTAAGTACTGCTACCATTTTATATTTGTGAACTAATCTAACTTCCAGGATCCTTGGCCTCTGCTGCCCACGGAGAGCTCTGCCTGCAGCCCAAGCCTATCAGCAAATCAAGCCATGCCAAGACTTTCCTGACAGTTGTTTGTAAGCTGCTAAGTAAAAGCTTGCATCTATATGCTGACACTATGAATCATGGTATGCAATACCTAAAATGACAGAGGAGTTATCTGTTTCCCCATGAAGTGTTTGCTCCTCATCTTACACTGGGATTGTAAACTTTGCGTCTCTCTGTACATGCTGTCTGCCTGGTGTTCTGAGGCTGGAGGTAACTCGCAGGTGCCTGTTTGTCAGCAGGTTGTGAACTTGATGTTCTTGGAGAATTTAGGGATTTTTTAGCAAAAAGCATGTTATTTCTTTTGCTAATGTTGGTTCTGTTATTGCTCCAAAGGTGGCAAGAGACCATATGTTCTTAATCTTCAGTCTTCTCAGCTCTCCACAAGAAGTAGATGTGCTGTTAATATCACACAGCTCCTTTAATTAGGTAATTAGCAGCAGAATGATAATGCTAAGAAATCAGAAGTGGAAAAAAATAATAGACTTAACCGGCCTTAACAGTCCATCAGTTACTACACTGATCTTTTAGTCTCATTCTTTTAAGATCTAATATCCTCGGTGGTACTGTCGTGTTTATAATTCTGTTCCTGTCAATGAAGCTGTACAGCCTAATAGACCTATCCCAGGTAAGCAGTTTTCAGTCTGCAGAACATAGATGCTTTGCCTACTCAATGGTCCGTGTCAGCTATCAAGTACTGACGATGGCCTTCTCTGAATAGCCTTTTAGCAAACAGCTTATATCAGTTAGCTTGGACAGTACGACTGTAACGTCATGGGATGAGGTTTTTTTGGTTGCTGTTTGGAGTTCTTGATTATTTTTATTTTTCAAAAATGCTTTTCAGTATTCAGTATCAATTCAAGCAATAGTGATATCTTTATGCAAGTGTGTTGGGTCAAAAATGTGTCCTTACTCAACATGGCTTTTTAAGAAACTGGGGCACAATCTGTGGCTTGCCATTAGCAGTTCATCCTTCTATTTACAGACACATTTATTAACCATCCGGTATGTTTTGCCGGTTGGGAAAAGCTTTGAAGATGCATTGTTTCAGAGTTCATCAGTCTGGGGGTTTCTTTTTAGCTTTTTTTCTTTTTTTTTTCTAAAGAGAGAAGCCGTAAAACATAGAATTTCCTTTTATGAAATGCATTCTTTGACTTTTTCTACAGTCTGCTCTTATTGAGATGATTAATTGCTCAGGCTAGAAGATAGGACTCTTTTCAGAGAGCCTTCCTTATCTGATAAAGCCTTAGTTCTTTGGGGATGGGGAGAGGAAGATGCATTGGTTTTTGCTTACAAAATAGTTTGTATATTTTAGAAGTAAACTTTAAAAAAACCCAGCATTTCTGAGAGAAGTGAGATGTGAGAGAAAAAGAAAGGAAGCTCTGGTACTGGTGCTATGGATAGTTTTGGAAAGACCCAGGCTAATTTTAAATGAACTTCAAAGGGCTCAGTTGCAGGGAGTAATTCGTTGTATTTGCAGAAACTTGTAAAGTAGCTGGGCTAGCTTGTAGCTTCAGAGACAAGCTAAACAAAAAGATGAAGTAAATCCTGTTTGTTGTTTCGGGGCTAGTAGACTGAGCTACCTGGCAGTGGGAAGAATTAATTCAATGTGTGTATACAGGAGACCTAATTTATAGTAGTGCATTAATCTGCAAACTAAGCCTCTGGAGCCCCTGCATGACGCCTTGTGCAAAGTCATTCACTGGTGCCTGAGGTGGTGTCTTCAGGAACACAGTCTCCAGGGAAAGCCATCTGGGTTTGTCTTACTGGGGAAGCATACCCCATGTCACCTTTCTAGGAGAAAGTTTGGACAGTCATCCTGGGGATCCAGCTGGCTCCTTGTAGTCTCCTGAGAACACCTCTGCAGGGATGTTCACTGCACGCCTCAGGGGAGATGTTGGATGGTGACCAGAGCTGGGGGAGAGGCCTGTTGGGGCCCAGAGCTCTGTGTAGGTTTACACAAATGGTACTTACTGTGAATGAAGGACCCTGCTGATCCTGGTGAGAGGCACGGAGAGTCTTGGGATAGCAAATACAGACAAGCCTGTTTGTATTTGCTGCACTCGCTTCCAAGCTTAGATGCTGTCTGGACCTCAGATAACAAGTGCCATTTGTGGAGGATTTGCTGTAGTCTGAGGATGCATGGACAGCAAAATCTCTCAAAGAACATAAAGACCTGTGTGACAATAGTGATAAGTACAGGATCAGAAGTGGATTTTTACTTGGTTTGTGGCCTAGAGACATACAAAAATCTTGCTTACCTCTGTTCTTCAAAGGGTGGTCTGTGTGGATCCCCTGCTTTCCCTCTCTCTGTTTCACTGTGTATGCCCTTCTGCAGAGAGTGTTGAGCAGATGGACTGGGCTGGCGTAGGTTGAGTTTCAACAGCTGGTTCTTCTGTAACACAAAATAGGGAGGGATCCATCTTCTTTAGCAGCTAGGAGAATGCCTGTTTTGTGGTGCTGACAAAATTGGGTTGATCTGCGGGACTTCATCTACGTAGGAATGTTTCCGCTGGTTGATTCTTCTCCAAAGCCAGTCCTGCTTTCTGTTTGTGTTGTGATCAATGGTGTGACAGCTGTACACTACTGAGGAAAGCTTCAGTGGCTTAAGGTGTATCTCTAAGCTGGTGTGAACCGAGCACTGTAGAGTTTTTGACGGGAATGGAGGGAAAATCTTGTGAGAAGAGAAAATCCTTTTCCTTCTGTCTCTTTCCATACCTGCTTTATGAGGGAAAGCTTGTAGCTTTTTAGGTCTGTATGTTTTCCAAAAATTATTGCATTCTATATATAGTAGGTTGTTGTAAATCAAAAATAAAAGAAAGAATTTTGTGTCAGTCTAGACTAAATAGTTTTTCTGGTTTTCCTTGAGGATTTTCATTTCTTCAAAAATAAAGCAAGTTTTGTGCATAGACTTCTGTATTTTAACAGAACTTTTATGTTTTTTATACCCAAATCGCTAGCCCTGGTTGTCCTCCTTATCATAGGATCCTAGAATGCTTAGGATTGTAAGGGACGTTTAGAGGTCATCTAGCTCACCCCCCCTGCAGTGAGCAGGGACATCTTCAACTAGATCAGAGTCCCGTCCAACCTGGCCTTCAGTGTTTCTAGGGATGGGGCCTCCACTGCCTCTTTGGGTAACCTGTTTCCAGTGTGTCACCACCCTCTTTGTAAAAGATTTCTTCCTTATATCTGGTCTACATCTACCCTGTCCTCATAGAAGAGGTCTTCCAGCCCTCTGATCATTTCTGTGGCCCTCCTCTGGACCCACTCCAACACATCCATGTCCTTCCTATGCTGGGGGCTCCAGAGCTGGATGCAGGACTCCAGATGGGGTCTCACCAGAGCAGAGTAGAGGGGCAGAATCACCTCCTTCAACCTGCTGGCCATGCTTCTCTTGATGCAGCCCAGGACACGGTTGGCCTTCTGGGCTGCGAGCGCACATCGGTGACTCATGTCCAGCTTTTGATCCACCAGAACCCCCAAGTCCTCCTTGGCAGGGCTGCTCTCAATCCCCTCATCCCCCAGCCTGTATTGATAGCAGGGGTTGCCCTGACCCACGTGCAGGACCTTGCACTTGGCCTTGTTGAACCTCATGAGGTTCACACAGGCCCACCTCTCCCCAGGTCCCTCTGGATGGCATCCCATCTTATCATCATCCTTATCGTTGTCCCAGGCTGCTGCTTCCACTCCAAATAAACTAAGAGGAGGTTGGAGTGCCAGAAGTGTCCTTAGTGGTCAGACTGTATCTTTTAATCACCTCAGAAAGTCAAGTTCTGTTTCTCAAGGAGTAGGTTAGGGAAAAAACGAGCAGCACTGGATGGAAAAAAAAAAATTGGGGCTATTTTGGAATGAAAAATACCTTTTACCTCTGTCAGCTCTTTTGCTCAGCCTTCAGAAATGCAAGCATTAATCCTGTCCCAGAGTTAGAATATCAAGCTCCTATTTCTGTTATGGCTTTCCTGCCTTCCTCTCAGTATCACTTATGCTGTATAACTAAATTCTGAGTTGTGTGAAATATTATAAGTGGGTTGAATTAGCCATACAATACATCCTGCTTTAGATACAAATAATCTATCTTGAGGACAGATTAGATGGTCTCTGGAAACTTTCCAGCACTTTGATTCTGTTATGGGCATGATGAGACAGTGACAGGTTTCTTGTTCACCCAATGTGGTTGATAAGTTTTCCCTTTGGAAAAAAATGAAAGCTTTTTTTGACAACAGTTACTTCTGCCCCAGACTTCCTTGCTCCTGCTGCCTTACCTTGTCCATGAAATATGAAAGACTTTTGCTACCTGCTGTAATTGACTGCGGGACAATGTGCAGGAAAAAGTAAAAATCCAGAGGGAAAGATGGAGGTGATAGTAATGTAAGGGCAATGTATGTCTTCATCTAAAAAGGTCTCAAATATATATATTAATTTCTTATATGCAGTACTGGTGTATTTACAACAGTCTCTATAGAAAAGATACCATATTTTGCCCACATCTGACTAAAGTAAAGTAGGAGATTTTGTAACTGAGCCATTTGTTAGTAATTACAGCACAGATTTATCAGACTGACAGTTATATCTAGGGGGGAAACAAGAAACAGTAATAGCCCAAAAGATGCTATGATAACAACGTGGATGACAGAAAAGCTGAAATCCTCCATCAACTTTTTTACTCAGGTTGAGCAATTGGATCAGAGAAGTCAATGGCACCTTTAACACACGACAAAGTACGGGAGCATCACTGTCTGTGGAACCCAGATGGAAAGTAACATGATGGCACATTTTTTCCTGCCAGCGGTGTCTCCTTGTCAACAGAATTGTCATCATTAATCCTTTTCTTTCAGGTTGCAATGCAGCTCTGAGAATAGCTGATTGGCGCCATTGTCGTGGTGGTACAGCACTTTTCGACTGACGGTTTCTGATGGCAAAGACTCTGCATGTTGTGATGGTTCTGAAAATAAGCTTGTACAAATGCGATCTGTGGCGTGTTAGCACTTTCAAACTAGACATCAGTTTTTGTCCTGCTTGCTTAGAAAATTTATCCACCATAGCTTTAGGTGGTGGCTGGAAGAGTTGCTTGTTGTTTGTGCTGTGAATGGTAATGTGGTGGCATAAAAGGCAAAGTCTGCTTCTAGGATGTTAGGAAAACTGAAATTAGCCCATAAACATTTTTTGTCACATTTATTTTCATTATTTGCATAAATACCTATTTCTTTAGGATGTACAAAACTGAGGTGAATGTTTCATGCAAACTAACTCAGATTCCTTTTTGTGCTTCTTGCTTCCAGTTTGGCCAGAAGTATGAACAGTCTTTTGCCTCTATAACATCAAAATTTTAGAAGGCCTATAAAATAGTAGGTTTCTATTTTTATTTTCTTTTGTTTTTTAATTTGTTTTATGGTAGGATTTTTTTTTGTGTGTGTGTGTTTTTTTTGTGGAGTCTTCTCTACTGGGAAAAGTACTGGAGTACTACTTGAATCTGTCTGGGATATTTTCCATTACAAAAGATACTCTTGCTGTTTGGTTGGGTTTCTTTTTTAGTCCTAGAGGACTTGATTTTCTTGCTTTGCTTTTCCAACAGATAATTATTTATAAGCAATTTAATCTAGAGTTTCCACTAGATATTTCTTGAGGATCGTGAAGCCAGTGCTGAAAAAAGGTTATTTCATGCTGGTGAAGATGCAAACTTTGGGGGTCTTTTGCCTCCTGTCTAGAACTGTTTTAGGAAAATTGCCCTTTTTATGTTTTGGATTTGAAGGATTCTGAACTTGGTGTGGTTGCACTTGGAGGATTCATTTGCACTGCTGTAAAAATGAGCTGGTTCCTAGAGTGTATTCAGGAGTTTAACTGTGTAATATTTTAATCTACACTGAAGGCAGGAAAAGAAGAAAAGTTAGAATATTAGGTTTATAATGGAGGGCAGAAAGTGTTATGTTTTAATGAGTTATCTGAAGCATCAAAAGGAACAAGCACAGAACCAAAGTAGTCAGATTTGATCATTGTAGCAGAAAATAGGAACAATGCTACCTTATTTTTGATCCTAAAGAAGGGTGGCAGAATGTTGTTTTAATATTATTGGAAAGTGAAACAATGGAGTCCTTGATGGGAGATGTAGTAATGTTTGAGGAGTTAAATGCTGAGCTCAGAAATACTTAGGTGGGAAAGATGAGTGTGCATGAACAGATGTGATGAAGGATATATGTGCTATTATAATTGCGAAATAGAATAATGAAGAAAGTACTGACCTTGGCTACTTTGTGCTTACAGCATGTCATAAAGACTTATATATTTTGTCTGCTTCTGTGGTGGTGTAAGATTTGTAACAATTAATAATTAACTAGTATTCAGTATTATTTGAAACAGGTGGACGTGGGGGAAGAGAAGCTATAGACTTGGAATTGAGAAAACACTTGTCTAATCAGCAATGCAGTTACACTAACTTTTCTGAGAAGACCTGATTTTTGGGGCAAAGCTCACTTATTTCACAGATTGCTCTTCTCTATCTTGCATTAACAGGTCAAGAGAAAGCAGATAGTCAAGATACAATTTCAAGAGTAGGAGAGTAGAGACACCTTGTCTAACTATTTTTCCATGACGTCCCTCAAGTGTGGCACTTGTTCCCCACCTAAGTTAAAGTAGGCCAAACTGCAAATGTGCAAAGTGTGCAGCAAAGTCTCTCTCGACAAGAAACTTAGGGGAGATGATATACTGACAGGTAAGGAAATGTTAGTTTCGGCTGTGAAGTGCTTGGTAATTACTTGACTAAGAACATCTTGACATTTTTTTTTTTTTCTAATTTTGATCTCGTACCTGCTAATCTGTATATGATGTCTGTCAGAGTTCTGCTGATCATTTGACATGGTTTGACATTGTTCTGTCTCTGCTTGAGAAATGTCTTTTCTTCTGTGCCCCATGAAAGCTTGAAAAGGAAACATGTGATGACAAAAAGACTGCATGGCCTCTTTATGAGTTGTCAAGTTCAGATAGAAATTAAACTTGTGCTTTGATTCAGAAATACAGGTTACATCTTAAACTAGTTTGTTTGGTTTGGTTTGGGGAGGGGGGTGTTTTGGGTTTTTTTGTTTTGTTTTAAAGAAATGCAGTACAAAAAGCCCTCAGGAATAATGATGAGTGCTTAGTGTTCTTCCAATTCTGGCAGTTTTTAAGGGACTTCACTATAGATTTTAGATCTTGTCTGTAACCACATATGTGGCTTTTCTCCTCAGATGGACATGTCGGATGAGGGGCCTGACAGCAGCATCATAGTGAGTTCTTGATTCCTCACATCTCTTAGAACTGTTCTTAAGTCTTCCGAAGTCACTTAAGGGACCTGAGGGTGTGCATAGGCATCCTCCTGAAGGAGTTTGCTCTAAAGCCAGGCCTGAAACCTCAAAAGTATGTGATTTTTAAAATTCTTTTCTCCCCACCCCCTGCTAACAGGCTGGTGAACCTTGATCTTTCCAGACTTTATTCTCTGGAGTTTTGGCAAACTTCCTTCAAGCTGCGTTGCAAGCATTGCGCATCCAGTGAACAAAAAAGCACTACTTGACCAATCACGAATAAACAATATCGTCTATTGGGCCTGAAATACATATTTCACAGAAAGATCTGTGTGAACAAAGATATAAAAAGGCCATTGTTTAAATAGTTTCCAATGAGATGTGAAAAGAAATCGTAAGCAGTCCTATCACTGAAGAGAGACTGCACTGGCTCTGTTCAATTATTGGTTAAAGTCTGGTTTTGTTCATGTCTTGATATTTGCTTTAGTAATACTCTGTCCCTGTGAATATATTTGTTTGGCATCCTGTAGAAAGCAGCTTAAACTGTGTGCAGAGAGATGCAGTCCAAGACTCCTGATGGAGCACTTAAGGATCGGAGAGATTTGTATTCTGAAGAAGATGGTCCTGATTTGTGTGTATAGACTAATATCATGGTACACTTGGCTACCGCAGAGATTATCAGTGTTGGTTGTTTTTTTTTTTTTGGTTTTGTTTTGATGGGTCCAGTGGTAGAATGATATGTTTTGGTGGCTGGCTAGTTGAGTATATTTAAATTAGTGGAAATTTAGTATTAGTAATGAAACATTTTAGGGACCAAAACAGCAGCATTGCAGCAATTTCCCTTGCCTGTAATGGACAAACTCCCACAGTTAAGTGAGATTCTTCTACTGCTAAAAAAAATTTGTATTTAAGCAAGCACTGCAGTATTTGATGCAGGAATAGAAATGTGGGAGTTCATTGCTAGCCTGCTAGCCCCAGTGTGTAGCCATGGTAAGTGGTAGGTAGGGTGTTGTCATCTGACACTCCCTATAGAAAATATATTGTAATGAAGTTTGTGGTGGTAGCAGAAAAATGTACATCTTTTGCACCAGGTTCAAGAGCAGCTACAGCTTGTCTTCCTTTTTCTGTGTTAGGATGTTATCTTTGATGCAAAGACTGCAGAATGAAAACCTGCTTTGGACCCTTTCCAGAAAGTTATTGAAATCAGTCTTCGGTACCTGTATTGGCTTTTACTGTGTACCAAGGTCATTGAGCTGCACGAGCAGACAGCCCTGTTAAAAACAGGGTTTGAGTATTTTTAAAGGTGTCTTTTTACGGTTTGAATAAATAAGTAGAAATCTTACAAAAATATGCTGTAGGTAAAGTATTTACTGCTTTTGTACTGATCTTCTGCCTTTTATTCTCTCCAGATATGGTCCTGCTGGTCAGTTTTGATATGAATAGCAACTTTCCAACATTTGTCGCTTCAAAGCATTGAAGAGAAGGAAGATACTGGTTGCCCCACAGTATCTTTTGGGCAGAGTAGTGTTTTGTCTTTATATACAAAGGAGGTGGTAGTTTTGGATAATGATGGTTGGTATTTTACTGATGAGTTATGTTCTCATCAGAAAAAAAATTCAGCATGTCAGAAATTGACTCCTCTCTATTTGAAGCTTCATGATAGTTGTGTTGTGCTGAGCTTTTTCAGCTCTTGAGAAGACTGGAATTTCTGGGTTAAAAAGGCTGTGCAGGTCCCAAAGTGGCTTTTACTGTGCCCACCACAGTACTCGCATCACCACGGTATGAGGCCTGTGTTCAAATTTATCCCCTATCTGCGCCAGACCGGTTGCCTGAATAAGGTGAGTGTTAAGACACCAAGATATGAATTGTTTTGGAGCAGATCTCTTATTTCTTCTCTTGAAGCACTTTATTTCATGCTCACACTGATGCACACATTTGTTAATTGAGCCTGGCTGGAGGCAGAGGGGGAGAGGTATAATTAATTGCCTCATGGCTGTGCTTACTTCATGCTTGAGGAGTAGTTCTTCGATGTTTAAAGCAATAACGTCAGCATAGCTTGCTGAATCTCAGGTGCCTGTAGGAAAGGCAATTCTTGCAGAATTCTTCAGGCTGTTCACTGGGATCAGGATATATCTTTAATTTACTTACACTATGGATGCATAATGGAGAAGTACAAGGTTTTATAGAAAATGGCTTTTAACTAAGGTTGGCTAGGATTTAAAAAAAAAAAGTATTATCATTCTGTAAGTGCCTGGAGAAGGACTTGGGAACCTCTAGCCTGTGAGGAACTTATGGCCTACAACGTAATTTCTTATGACCAAAGGCCAAATGTTTACTTTTTCAGTTGGTTTTTTATGGGGTTTTTTTTCATGCTATTATAGAATATTGCTAAGGTCAAAATAGCTGGCCAAAGAAGCTTCAAAGCTGTAATTATCCCTCAGCAAGGGTAAAGACATCCAACCTTTATTGTAGGATTTCTGTGAACTGTATCTGAGTGTGTGGGGTCTGTTTTATGCCTAGCAGTCCACAGAGTTGACCTCTGCCTTCCTCACAGTATCTTTTCGTAAGGGAAAATTTTCCAGATGTACTTAACGGAATGGATGCCTTCAGTACAACAGACTTATTAACCACTAAGCCAGCATAAAACTTGTAAGTGCAGCTGCTGCAGAAATGGACAGTGAAGAAACACAAAAACTGTGCCTAAGGACAGAAGAATAAATAACAGTATGGTGATAATTACCTCCTGTAGGTATTGCATTATGGTAGTCACTGGTAACTTATTTATTGTGTCTGCCTTTCCGTCTGTCAGCGATGAGTTTCCTTCATTCTCCCATACTAGCCTGCTTGCAACCTTTTAGAGAACTTCTCAGGATTATGGCTGAAATGTAAGGAGTAATTAGATAAAACAATGCTGTAAATTCATGTGGAAATATGTACATTTATGAATTACCTTAGTTGAACTCTGGCCAAACTTAGCTTCTTCCGTATATAAATATTTGGGTGAAGGGATAAAGAGTTGGGGAGAGTTAGGGAAAGTAATTTTGCTTTATCTACTTCTAGATAAGACAAAAGGTAACAAACTGAAAAGACTAAGGAATTGGAAACCTGTCGATCCAAGACTGACTTTTTTAATCATGGGCAAATACCTTATCCACTGCGCAAACTGCTGAACACCCGCTTCTTGTGTCTGACCTTGTCAGGCCAAGGAGCCCTCCTAGAGAAAGGTCAGGCATTTAAGCTGACGGTAGGTTGTTGCTGACATGAGTGAGGGCGGGATGAAGTCCTAATGCATGTGTCTTCAGATGGCAGCTGGCATTCTCTGTAGGTGTCCAAGGACTGGGAGATCAGCAGTTCCGAATTAAACCATTATGCACTGTGGGATATTGGCCTCTTGGATTTGATAAGTGACGCACCTTGTGTCTGAAGCATGGGATCTGACTTAGGATTAGTGGTGCCTTGCAAAAATTCAACTTTAAGAGTTGTATAAGAGTTATACAACTGAATATATATTGCGAGCAGAAATAAGAAATCAAAGTTTTGGAATTGAGTGAATCACAGGAATTACGACAAACTCAAATGACTAAGCAAAGCTATTGAATTTGATGCTCCATCAAGATGAAGGCGTGTGTTCCATGTGATTGTGACTCAGCACTTGTGGGTGAGTCATTCCTCATTACTGGGACCCCAGTGTTGTTGGTTTTCTGGCTGAAAAAGAAAAGAGGAGGTGGGAGGAGAATTAAACCTTCAGAGAAAGTTTAAACTTCACAAATACAAAGGAGAGGGGGAAGTTTTACCCCCACTAAGACTATTTTTCTTGAAAGATTCTTTATTTTTAACTTCTGAACATGGTATTTTCAGCAGAATGAGAACTTTTCATAGGAACTTTATTTATAGTGGAGGCTTTTCATATTTTATTTTGCAGAAAATTAAACTGTTACTATATTGAACTATTTAAAAAAATGGTTAAAGCAATGCAGTTTGTTGTGTGCACGGCTATCTTTCACACAGATGAGTTTAAAATACTTTGCACCAATGACTCAGTTGTGAGAAGACATTTGCTTGGGAGCACCTGGAGATCCCAAGTTACAAGTTCTTTTCACTCACATGGGGCCAAGGCACTGGCAATGCTAAGGATTTTTTTTTCTTCTTCTTGTGTCAAATTGTGGTTGTGGTTTTGGCCCTTTTATTGCAAGTCTCAAGTATGTTGCGAGGTTTGAACAAGTTCTTTGTGGCTGTTCTGTGCAAGCATTTGTAGAGTAGATATCAAAACAATCTGCTCGAGTGAGTGGCTGTCGCGCTGTGTCGTCTGACTAGAGGGGCAAGATATCATGACCCATTCCCATCCCTGTATATGGTTCTAGCTGCATGGATAGATTAGAAAGAAATTCCAGAAGCAGCATCAATTCAAAAAAGTTACAAAATCTGTGGGATTTTTCTAAATGCAGCTCTGTAAACCATTTGCTGGATGTGATATGCTGTAAAATATCTGCAGTGTCAGATTACACCTCGTGTTTATCACAAAACATGATAAAACCACTGTATGTGGCAAATGTACTCATTACTTTTTTTGACCTCCAGACTTTGAGTTTGGTTTTCAAACGTAAGCCCCTCCATAGGATTTGCAAATCTCTGATGGGAATGTGGTTTGTTACTTTAGGTACAAAAGCAATCCAGTGTCCTTACTCTAAGCTGTTGTCCTGGTTTCAGTTGGGATAGAGTTAATTTTCCTCCAAGTAGCTGCTGTGTTTTTGATTTAGTACGAGAAAAATGTTGATAACACTGATGTCTGAGTTGCTGTGAAATCAAGGACTTTTTTCCAGTTTCTCATATTCAGCTGATGAGCAGGTGTGCAGGAGATAGGAGAGAGCATGACCAGACAGACAGCCCAAGCCGGCTAATGGAAATATTCTATCATGCTCAGATTATGAAGGGGATTTGCGTGGGGGGCAGGAATTATTTTCTTCTCTTTTCCTTGAGTTCGAATCCTCTCTTGTCCACGATTTTGGTCTTTTTTGGGAATTTTGTGAAATTCGCAAAATCCGTGATTTCCAGGGTTCCATGATTACTGCTCGAGGACTGACTGTGAATTGGTCATCCAGTGGTGAGAAAATTGTATTGTATAAAGTTTGTTTGGCATATTTATTATTATCATTATTGTTATCATTAATAGTATTGTTAATATTAGTATTTCCATTGCCTTATTGAAGTGTCTTTGTCTGAACTCCTGAGTTTTACCTTTTGTCCATTTCTTCTCCCTGTCCCACTGCAGGGAAACGGGAGGGGTGAGCGAGTGGCTGTCTCATCCTAGTCGCTGTCTGCTGGGTTAAACCATGACAGCTGTGAAGGAGGCATTGACTGTCTGGCAATGTTACACTAAGGAATGTAGAAAGAGGTGATTAGGGACAGACAAGGTCTGTGGATAAACATCTGGAGGATTTAATAAATTAGGACAGTAATTTTCAAAGGAATTTATCATTCTTCTCTTACATATACCGTTTCAGAACTATAGGGAGTTATCAGTGGCATTGGATTTTTGTTTAGAATGATATGATATTTCTTATGGTTGTGCTTTTATTGTATATAGTTGATACACTTCTAGATCATTAGGTGATTATGTTAAGTGGTGACTGAGCTAACATGGAGTTAGGCTTAGAGTGTGAAGAAATAGATATATGGCAAAGCCTGTAAGACCCAATTCAAACCCTTTTACTTCAAAAAGCCCATAGTTTTATGCAAACTATAAAGGCAGGTATCTTGGTAAAGTGAGAAGAAACAAAGGAAGATCCCAGTTTAATACTTCCTTTCATCCCTATTTTGTTTACAGCACGTGAGTCTGGTGATGTCTCTGGCATAAGAGCATCAGTGTGATAGTGTGAGCCCAGCTCTGCTTTTACATCCTCAGAATATGCTGGTGTCATACTTTCAGATGAGACCATGTAATACAGGCCTGGAGTTTCTACTTAAAAATACTATCTAACTCTGAGAACTTCAGAGTTATTGAAAGTAACTTAATTTGTATACTTGTAGTGAAAAGTAGTGGCAAAGTAATGATTTAGTAAGTTCATTTTTTTTTCCCTCGAAATTATGACAACAAAGTAGTTCAATGTCATGCACGGCAGAGTGTTGAGTATCTTGAGTATTTTACTCAAAGCGACTAGTGAGAACAATCCCGTTTCTTATCATTTTTTTGAGATTTCAGGCTTTGGCCTTTTTTTTCCCCCCAAATTAGAAGAAAACTGGAATGTTTTGGTGATATTGTACAACAGAATTGACCAGAAGTTCCCCATTTTCAAATTTGAAGGGCCAAGATTTTAATTTTGTTCCCTTTAGATGGAAACATCTTGGACATCTTCCAGGTGAAAACTTTGACCTTTTTCACTGGAAATGTTCTAATTATTTCTCCTTCCAACTGCAGAGTCTTTTAAAACCAGAACAAATCAACAAACTGTTATCAAATCTGAGCCAATAAAAGCACAGTTTGCAAGGAATTAAACCAAAGGACCCTAAGAAGTGAGAGCATAGTCAGTGCATTAGACCAGAACCAGCTTAGCTTAGAAGTCCAGTTGGTTTGACCAAGGCATTTGTCAATATTTCTCAGATGTTTATCAATGAAAACACCCAACCCTACAACTCGAAACACTGCGGTATTACTTATTAACAGAAACTTCTCTATCTACAGCTGTTCTGCTTGGCTTCTTCACTTTATAGGTTTTTCTGCTGACCTGAAGCCAGTGTGAAAATATTTCCACAGATTAATATGATTTTATTCAGAGTTGAATGGGAGGGCAGCTATTTGAGTATTAGGCACAAAACATTAAGGAATGTGAATGAGATGCTGAGTTTTCTTGTCAGATAATAGTTTTGTTCTTCCAAAAGAGACCAGCCTCAAAAGTAACCTTTTTAATGTCTTTGGTTGTCTCTGCTTCCAAAACGGTGACTGCTGACGTAGTAAGTAGTCCCTATTACTGTTCTGAAGACAGATATTAGGAAGACAGTGAAGTCGTATTTGTCCCCTCAGCCCCTTACTTTCAAGCAAATACTTATTCTTTTATTAGTGTGAGCTTTCAAGTATTCTCCACTTGAAAGATGAGGAAAGAGGAAGGGTGATATTTTATAGAAGCATAATTTAGAGGTTTTGTCTATGCTCTCCTGGTCTGTTATCTTCATCTATCTGCTGCAGTTGTCCTTGTAAGACTAAGACAGAAAATGAGAGATGCTGTTTAGACTATAGACATTTCAGTTTGAAGCACTTTTCTCTAAGCAGGAGTAGATATGTTGGAAGAGTGTGGACTGTTTTTAGGATTAAGAATCTTTTTCACTGGGAAAAGGCCATGTAGGTGTTAATATTCCGTCTCCACCATTGACCAGGTGAATCAGAGTCTCTTCACTTCTGCAGTGCCTGAACGGGTGGTGTTTGGAGGCTTTAAGAATAACTGTGATGCGAATGATATACTGTGAATGAGCTTTCCTATGGCATTATTCATTTGTTCCTGGAGTAGTCTTGCAGCATTATTTTTGTGTGATGTCCTCTCTCACATTACTGCAGCAGCAAATGGAGGTAAAAGACAAGTGTTACCTGTCTCTGTCCTCTTTGCTTCTGAGAAGTGTTGAAAATATGGTAAAGGAGGAAGCTGTTGCCATCAAATGTAATACGGTCCAGTTATATGAAGATATTTGTCATTTTAATTTTCTGTGTTCTTTGCTAGTAGAGAGGTACTAAAAACATCTTCTTTTCTCATGAAGCATTAATATTTGTAGGTTGTTACTTTATATGGTGTATGTAGCCAGGCAGTTAGTGTTGCTCTCATTGTTATTAGCCACTAAAAGAAAGGATTCAAAAGATTCATGGATGCCTTTTGTACTCCTGACTTTGAAGAGTACACTTGTTTGTGTCAGCAGCTAAACCTGTGCGTATAATCAAATAACCATGTTTTTCACTGATGCTACCCCCCCCTTCCCCCCCCCCCTACTGTTTGTAGTCAGCATAATAAATCAGTTTTCTTGCATGGAAATTGCATTCACTTTATTGTTCATACATATTTAGCATGGTGTGCTACATACCGATAAGTAACAATGAAGTGCAATGCTATTTACAAGTATTTCTGTAGCTGTTCTATAATCTTTCTCTAATGAGCACACATTAAATAAGTTTCCTTAATCTTTGTTTAGGCCTTGAAGCTTGAAGTAGAAAGCAGGAAAACTGAGACATGATGGCAAGGACTAAACAAATCAGAATGATCTTGCCTCCATTTGTTTTGCGCAACTCTTTTTATGATACCTCACTTCACTTTCAAAGGAACAATTCTAATGTTGTCAGTTTTCCTCAATAATAGTTGCATGTTTTGTGTTTACTTTCACCAGTATTAGGTTTGCTGTGAAACTGGGAGATAACAGGCTACTTGCAGGTGTTAAGGTGGAAGGCTTGGGATTTCAAACCATTTTAAGACTTGTCTTCAATTAGTGTTAATTCAATATTTGGTGAATTCTGCTTAGACACGGACAGACTGTTCCTTTGATGTTTTCTTGTATACACGTGGAAATTGGTTGCTGCCTATCAAATTTACAAGGTCAGAAGAGTAATCTGGGCATTGCGACTCCAGGTCTTGCCTAGTTACACTGGTGCCTTACCAGTGTAAGAAAGGTGGTGTTGCTGTGCCACAGGGATGTAGGGCAGAAGCAGACTGCTATCATCTGAGAAGCTTTGTTTTCAAATGCAGTGGACACTAATGGAGCTGGGGCCTCACTTACATAGATGTTTAAACAGAAATATCACTGCATGGATATTTCTGGAATATTCAGCGGTTGAACTGCGAAAGCGTTGTCTGTGTAAAAGAACAGTTTCCTGAAATTGTTCAGGAGTTCTTCATAATGTTCTAGTAAATATTGACTAATTGGCAGCCAACAGGAGAAGTTGATCGGCTTGCAGAAAATTGGAGGGTGATATTGGTGCCCTCAATAGAAACACATGATTTTTCTCATGTATTATTTGTCTAAAAATAACAACCCTCAAAGCTCAGTGCTTCATAGAATCATAGAATGCTTTGGGTTGGAAAGGACCTTTAGAGCTCACATAGCCCAACCCCCCTGCAGTGAGCAGGGACATCTTCAACTAGACCAGGTTGCTCAGAGCCCCATCCAACTGCCCTTGAATGTTTCCAGGGATGGGGTCTCCACTGCCTCTCTGGGCAACCTGTTCCAGTGTTTCACCACCCTCATGGTAAAAAAATGTCTTCCTTATATCCAGTCTAAATCTACCCTCCCTTAGTTTAAAGCTATCACTCCTTGTCCTATCGCAACAAGCCCTGCTGAAAATATTTTCCCCATCTTTGCTATAGGCCCCCTTTAAGTACTGGAAAGCTGCAATAAGGTCTCCCCAGAGCCTTGTCTTCTCCAGGCTGAACAGCCCCAACTCTCTCAGGCTTTATTCATAGAAGAGGTGCTCCAGCCTCCAGTGTGTTTGGAAAACATTTTATCTATATGTATACATATAATGAAGTCAACTTGTATCAGATTATTTGCTTAGCTTTTGTTCTGAGATTTTAATGACTTTGCTTTGTTACCAAGATCAGCTTGAAATCAGAGGTGGCCTGTTTTCAACTGGAGAAGCAATGCAGGGAATTGCCCTTGCTAGATCTCCTAAGTGACAATTTGGATGTAGTGAACGAAACACATAGGAAGCAAAAGAGATAGTCAACTACAGAAAATATTCAGAAAGAGCAATGTGATGGGTTGACCACAGCCAGCAGCAAAACACCCATCCTACCTCTCTCTCACTCCCCTCTCAAACGTGCATTACAGTTTCTTGGGAAGACAAATGCCATAGTGAATGTTCCCCTGTCCTGCCCATTTCCCTGAGCTTTCATTGCTGAGTACAATGTTGTATGGTAGGCAGTTGGGGTCAGCTGTCCTGGCTGTGTCCCCTCCCAGCCTCGTGCCCATTCCCAGCCCACTGGCCTCTGTGTGTGTGAGATTGGAGTGGAAGCCTCGATGCTGCACGAGCGCTGCTCAGCAATAGCCAAAACCCTGGTGTGCCNCCAACACTGCTGTAGCCACAAGTGCAAAGCACAGCACTACNCAGGCTGCTAGGAAGAAGGTCAAATCCATCCCAGGCAGAGTCAGTCAAAACAAACAGATTTTAGGAAACAGGGCTTTTTAATTGCACGTATCTGTATTTGCATCTTAATGGTATAAAAGATAACCATCAAAGATTAAGTAAGTGAAAAAAAACCCCAAAATCTACTAGGTCATCTCCAAATTCCATGCTGACTTTAATTAGTATACTGCTGGCCGTAAGTAAATGAATGCTACACTAGTGACTATTTCCTAGAATGTATAGACTCTTTTGCATGATGGAAAGTGTTTGAACTTTAATTCCAAGATTAAGAAATAGGTTGATAGGTTTCTCAGTGTAATATGTGCCTTGAGCTATTAATTTCTAATTATTACTGACTGTAGCTCAGACAAAAGTATTACCCAAAGTACAGTAGGATACCGTCTGGGATCTCAGTTCCACGTAAGAAGCACTCAGTGGGGCTTTTCACTCAGTTACATTAAAATATATTATTCAGTAGAGAAAAAGTGGAAGAAAGGCCTGAAACCCAAAATTCTGTTCATGGCTCTGGGAAAGCTTTTGATTTCTGTTTCAGGAGCAGCTGATTATGTGTTGATACAGCTGTAGAATTAAACTTGGATGAAGAACAGTGTATTTAGTTGGACGTTTGCTCATTTGGTTTGTAGTGGCTGATCACAGTTGTACATGTTACTTGTAATAATGTATGTTCTGCCAGAGCTCCAGTGCTGACTTCCATGGTCTCCTGGAGAAGCAGAGAAAGGAGGAAAGTACAAAAGAAATGCAGCACGTTCGCCATGTCCTGTTTGCAGGTGTTGACTGCTAAAAACATAGGGCTTTGCTGAGAGGTGGAGAGTGTTAGCCCCTTGACCAGCACATGGGCTAGGAGCCTGGCAGTTTGCACTTGCTGAAATGGGTCCTACCTCCCAGCCAGTAACACACTCAGAAAAATGATCCTTTGCAGACTCCGAAAAGATCTCGGTGCTGATCAGTGGCTGCATGGGGTCACGTCTTGGAGGCGATGTGCCCTGGCCATTGCTGGAATATCACGTGGCTTTGTCTGGATCTGTTGCCCTTGTGGAAACAGTCCACAACCAGTGGTTTCATTTGAACCCATGTTGGACTGTGATCATGCTTTAATGTCATGCCTTCACTACGTCATTCTGACTGAGGTCAGATTTTTATTTAGACAGTTGTAAAGAGTTACAAGTGAAGCAAATGTAAGGTGCAGTCCTGCTCTTACACTTGAGCAAAAAGACGCCTTCCTGTTTGTTTGGGTATTTCTTGTCCAGAATTCTTTCTCATGAGTTTGAAGTACCTGTGGTCCTTATGATTTCTCTTAAGCTCTGCATGTCTCTGATAAAGACCTCTCCTTATCTGTCTTTTTCTTGTTTGGACTTTTCTACAAATGGAAGTGGCATAGATGACTCTGTTTACAGCCAGATACCTTTGTACCATAGTGAGGATTTTTCGTTCTGAAGTGATGCCTAATTACCTAAAGGGCAAAGGAACAGTGTAAATAGCTCAGAGTGTTTTGGAAATTGAGGCTATTTGCTTTTTGTTGCTGGCTAACAGCTGACAAATGACCCTTTCTCCAGTTTGGACTGTTGAAGCAGAGGCTGCTAGTATATTCACATTGAATATTAGACCAAGTATTTATATGCACATTTTGATAAGCTCTTGACATCTTTTGCATCGTCAGTTCTCTATAACCAAGAGACACATAATGCAATATTAATTAAGATAGTACAATTAGTAATAATCCACTTTGCTTGGATACATCCCCCCTGTTTACATGTCAGTGATTGACAATGAAGGGAGAAGTGACAGAGAAGATGAAGTCGTTGAATGGATTTTGGCTCAGCCATCTGTACATGAGGGCCATACTAGCTCTTTTTTGGCCCTGGAGTTTAATGAATATGGCTTAATAAATAGAAAGTAGCAATAAAATACATTTCTGTATATGAGGAGTTAGCTTATTAAGCTGACTACTTTACTTACTGCATACATATGTACTGTGTGTATATACACACACACACACACACACAGAACATGCATTGCGTGTATGTGATATCTAGATGTGCAGACATGTTAAATATCAGCTCCTTTGGATTCAAGCAGGATATTGGGTACTTAAAGTCTCCAAGGATTTCTTTCTGGTTTCCAAGGCAGGAAACTAGACTAGATATCGGATGTTTAATTTTGAACCTGTACAGTAGGATCTACTAACTGGAGACTAGGAAGACTAATTTAATGTAAGTGCCGCTGTGTCAATGCTTTGGGTAGAATTTCAAGATTTTGGAAAGTAAGCTTTTGCAAAATACATTAATGCTACAAAACTGAGAAGCAGATACCCATCCAGTCACTCAGAAATTACTGGGATCTGAAATGCAATCATAAATTTGGTGAAGTGAGTTAGAAAAAGCAACATCAATGCTAGACATACCTGGATATTTGCATCACATCTTGTGAATTCTGTTAGTTCATACTTTATTTCAGGTAGAAAATCTTTCTGGCAGCGGCAGTGCCTTCATCAAGTACCTCAGTGCTCCACAGGTATAATGTATAGGTAAGGGGCTAATGGATTTATCAGTGTTATTGTAATTGTTGTTTTTTATTTTCATTTTTATAAATTTTTACATGGCAACTATCCTGCTGTCAGCAGAGAGCCAGCCACTCTGTGATCAGCTCATTGTAGACGACTGTAAGAGACATGACCCAGCATGATTCCTCTTGGAGTTCTTATTGTGACTTTGCTTTACTTTCCCTAATCTAAAAGCGTGTCTGTGGCTATGCAGGTATTTCTGCCTTTCATATGGGGAAATCTGATGCTTGACACAGAATAAACCACGTGTTGTTCAGTGCTGAAAATGCAGGTGAGTGCAACAGTGCCTTGCAGGCCTTCTCTGTGCCAGAAATAGCAGAAGGCAGTTAGATTTTCCTCAACTGGCTTTTTCTTGGCAAAGAATTAGATGGCATTAGCAGCACAGAGAGATGCCGCGCGGGGTTCCTGGGGCCAGCTGTGGCCCAGCTTCATGGCCCAGCTGTGCCTGGAGGGCCCAGCCGAGGCTGAGCTGGTACCTTGCGTCTGCAGACCTTGGTAAATGTTGAGCTGACCTGCAGTAGACTGTGGATCAAAATGTTTAGGATCTAAAACAGATTGTCTGAAGTGCTGGGAAGAACGCAGGATAAAATGTGGTAATAGCCCGCTGTTTGTTGTGTGGTTTTTTTTTTTTCCACAGCTCCTAATTCCCTTTAGTGAAGACCGTCCTTGAAACTAGGTAACAGTGTCTAGTACCTGTAAAAAGAAGTTGAACAAAGTCGTCCACTCTCAAAGTGAAGGATTCTTACTCATTACTGTTGGGTAACATTCATTTGTGTGCAGAGGGCTTGAATGAGTCTTAAGTTATACAAAATACCTCACTGTATACTGAACCTCAGGAAAGGGATGTACTCTACACTTACACTGAGGAAAAAATAAAGCAAATACTTAAATACTAAGTCTGTGTTGTGGAGCAGCACTTCTTTTTTCTGAATAGAAAAAGATCCTGTGTGTCAGCATTGTAGAAATGTTATGTTCTTTTCCACTCAGACTAAAACTTACAACTTGAATGGTTTCAGTAAAAGTGAATGCTGGTTTTAACTATGGTTCTGTAAAACATATCTAGAAGTAAACACAAACCCTTCTGTGTGCTGTATCTGAATCATAAAACAGCAGGACCTAAGCTGATCTATAAAACAGTAGGATCTAAGTGCGAGCCTCTTAACGAAGAGCTAACATAGGTGATGTACAGTGGGGCAATCAAGACTAATTCCCACTGAGTCAGCACTAGGCCATGCCCCTAGGATGGTGCAAGTGGTAACTGATTGTGAGGGTGCATAGGGAGAGAGAGAATATAAAAATGCTTGTGATGACACTATTAATAAAGTGTGCTTACTCCTGGAAATGTTGCCATAGGATTTCCAATCCAGTAAGCATTCAAAACTTCACAAAATCATCTTCTGTGGCCCAGTCTGCTCATGACTGTGTAGCACAGTGCTTGCTACAGTGCTGGTGCTCAGGTGACGATATTGCCTGCCTACCATTTATTGTGGTGCATCATTATACGTGGGCAGTCTTCTATCCAAGTACTTGAGCCTGAAACCACCTCAGAGAAAAGAAGCTCAAAGAATGAGGTGAGTGATAGGTCTACTGGATAAAGCGCTGGATTGCTTTATTGTAGAGTGGTGTTTTATTGTTTAGGAGGAAAGTGTTAATCAGTGTTTGGAATAGAAATGCTTTGTTCAGAAGGAAATAGAGGAGTGTTCTGTGAAAATCTTTGAAACAAAACAATTACTCACTATAGTAAAAAGAAGCTGGGATACGTATAAGTTTCCAAAAGCTGGAACCACTGCACGGAGTTTAAAGTGTTGGGCAGACCGGCAATAGTCTGTGTTCTGAACACTTTCATAGGCCTTAAATTGGTTTTTATTCCCCAGTGGAGTTAGAAAGAGCTTTAAAAAGTTCTGTGAATTGTATAGGAAAGTTTAGTTTTTAATGCGGTTTTCTTTCATGTGACCACGGAGCCAGTACACAGCGACTCACTTCCCATAAACTTGGTTGGAATTGGTGTGCCAGTGAAAAAGTCCCAACTTTGACAAGGGTCAGTTTCCTAGCATGAACAATAGACTTCATCAGGTCATTGGTACTTTTTCAGCATGCCTGACAAGCCAATTTGTGCTCAGTTGCAGTGAAGAGAAATGTGAATCCTTTTGCCAAGTCAAAATTGGCACTGAATCCTAAGCAACCTGTTATCCTTTCAGTTATTAGGAGAACGTGAAGAGTGAAAGTGGACTGTACTCTTTGCCCTGATAAAACATGAAGGGAAATACGACTTAACCAACTCAGCTCATCTCATCTCTGCTTTCTCTTTTCCAGATGCTGTTGATGGACTGCATCAAAAATCAGGCTGAGTCTGTGCCAACAACTGTGCAGTTTCACGACAATGTCCATATCGTAGTCCTGCCTGTGCACTGACGGCATTCAGCTTCTTGGTCTCCCTGTGGATACTGAGGAGATCAGGCTGGTTTTCATCCATTTCCCCCCTTTCATGTCTGACCAAAACATGTAGAGTTCAACTGTCACAGGAGAAGACTCCCTGTGCTGTGCTAGCCCTGACCTCCCTTCACACTCAAAGGGGCAGCGGCTGTAACGATGAATGGTTCCCTGGGATGATGCACAAGGGTGAGAGATTATGGTGCAAGCTCAGCCGTGACCCGTTTGTAACCCTTCCTGGGTGACAGAGATGAAAAGCTGTCTCACATAACTGTATTTCTTAAAATCAAACTGGATTTATTCTTTTGTTTGTGAAGCTGAATAGAGGGAGATGTGTAAAGATGTATTTAAAGATCCACACTATATCTGATTTAATAACACCTCATTTTTAGTAAAACCAGTTAGTAGAAGAACCACAAGGAAATGGGAAACCAGTTTGCTATAAGACCTGTATTTTCAGCTAAGTTTCTTTAACTCTAATGAGTGTTGCTATATCATTCTCCCTTTGGCAAGGTCTATGCATCACCATGATGTGTCTATAAACAGAATATGAAACGGCTGTGCTTTGCTAGATGAAGCCAGTAACTCACTGGGCACTCAGACCTGCACTGAACTGTCCTTCAGAATGCGAACTGCGTGCCGCTGCTGTGCAGGGCGTTCGGTACCCCAATGAATGTATGCTGCTGGGCAGACGGGCGTCCTGCAAAAAAAGAGAAAATCTACCAGTAATACATGTTAATTTGCATAAGTGGACGTGGCTTCGCTTCGAGTGTATTGCACTCCAGTGTATTTTCAGCAGGCTTTGCTGTAAACTACTTGCACGGCTCAGCAGATGCTCTGTCCTCCTGAAAAGTGCAAACAAATTGCTGTGGTTAATGATTATAGCTGTTAAATGTTTGTTTCTGGTAATTTCTGCAATGTGTTGGGCTCTTGCAAAGTATATATATACACTTAAAAAAGAAGATTCGCTTCCCATTCAAAAGCCATTTTAATTTATCAAGGTTTTTAGCTCAGGTCCAACTTTGCTTCAGGCTGGACATGGCTAATAGTGGATAAAATTTTGGCAGGCAGGCATCTGAACAGTCAGTTTCTATTGCAGTAATCTTCCCAACCTTAGGCACCTTTGAAAAATGATATTGTGATGGTTTCAACCAGGAAAGATCTTTTTAGATAACATCTTCAAATGAGGCGAGTGTGAAAAAACCCCATGCAATGTTCTGTATACATATGACTTTAAAATCTTGTAATACGCAGAAGTATACGCTAATACTTTGTAAAGGTAGAATGGGGCCTGATCAAGGCTTCATGTTTTGACATAGAAGGATTCCTGTTACTTCAAAACCAGAATGCTGTAGTACCCAGATTCATTTAACATCTTTGTGCTAGTGAAATAATTGGTTTTGGAAATCACAGAAAGCTTTTTGGCACAGTTAGCACACATCCTAATTAAAGTATTTCCATACCTAAAAGAGTTACAATACTATCATAACAGATTTTTCAGAAGAACCAGCCACACTTACCTATCTTTTGACAGGACTGATTCTTCTGTTAGGAAGAATCTGAAATAGTGACATCATTAAAAACACTAGTTTTGTTCTTAGTTCTCTCCCTTATTCACTATTAAAAAGCAAGGTGTGCTATACCTGTTATCTAATTTCGCATAGCCTTTCATAATCCAAAACTTAATCTCATTTTACATCCACCTCCCTTTTTGATTTTTTTATTTTTGTTGCATAGTATTTAAAAGTCTTTTTTTTTTTTTAAGGGTGAAACACATGATGTATTTTTAATGTTATTCCTATGCTGTGTTCCTCAGTTAGCTGCTAAGTTGAGCTTACATGCCTGATAATGTCACATGATCATCTGTATTTTAAGACAAGATGGCAAAAAAACTATGTTTATAATCCTTTTCTTATCTGTGTTATATTGCATGTCCTACTTTGTATGAAAAGATTAATCCACAGTTTATTAACTTTTCGATTGAGTCAGTATGAAAAACTTGAGAACAAATTTAACCTGAGGGATAGGTTACCAGCTTGCCTAGGCTGTCCGTTATTTAACAGACATCAGTAGTGACTCTTTAGTGAGACTGGAAGTGAAGTTCACAGTGTGAGTCACTAGCCATCATTTTGTGAAGTGTGTCTTTCTCTCTGCTGGTAAACTGCAGTTCACTGCATGGTATCTTCTGTTTCATGTGAATTAATGACTTTTTCTAAAAAAAAGAAGCATGTAAATTTGCACACATAATTTACCCTATGTAATTTCTCAAACCTAGATTAAATTTACATCTATTAAAGATCTTCTTATTTCTGTCAGATGCAGCAGGATTAATTGTAGCCCTTTAAAAAATTTTATTGATCAGAAACCTGCAGTTTTGCATTAGAACATTTGAGTACCTTTTGTCTTCAAGTTTAATGAATATTGCTAACTTTGTTTAAAAACCATGCATAATTAGTGTGTACAGGTTTTTAACCTCTGCCTGATTAAGAGACCTTTCTCTTGAAGGGTTTCCAGAGCACTTTCCGAACAGGACACAAACCTGACTCTTCTCCCTTGAAGTCAAAAACTGTACTTCTAATTGACATAAATGGAGCCAGATTGACCAATGTATTTACAAGGATTGTTTCTCCCACCAGCAAACTGAAACCCCTTCAGAGAGTGAGGGCCAGTCTCTGTTTCACCAGCTTTCTGGCTGTGCAACTTCATTGATTTCCATTGCACAGTCATGACATGGGAAACGGAGTGGAGAGTCAGGCTCTAGACATGGCGGCTGCACAGTCAGCTCTGTGTTGTGCTTCAGGGCAAGAAGTGTAAAAGGAACTGTGTGCTCTCCTCACAAACACCTCTGCAAGCTGGGCACTGTCACCACTGGATGAATCTGCTCTCCCTCCTGTACACCACATACAGGCATCTGGTATTCACTTCGTAAAGGGTATAGCGCAGGAGAGAATTGGGCACCTCGTATGCAAAGGCAACCAAAGAGGGTCAGGGAGGTGGATCTAGACAGTAGTATGTAGCTTTGCTGTGCTCAGGAAAGTCAGCTCAGGCTGGCTTCTATAGTATGAAAAAAGCAATATACTTTAATCAAGCTTCCTCACCTAGGAGCGTATTATGTCCCAGAGGGTTTGTGTATCATACCTTATGACCATAGTTGCATCATGTAAGTAATGAAGAAAAAATGTCTTCATTAACATATCATAAGACATACTAATCAAATAAAATTGCAAATTTTTGTCTGGGAGATTTGTAACTAAGTTAAATCATGATAGAATAATCTTGCCTGTTGAAAATATCTCATACTAGAAAAGAACTGTTTATTGTTTCATTGCCCATTTAATTTTCTGAATCATGTGTTTGATCAATATGCACTATAATATAGACAGCAATTGTTTGCCTAGAAAGATTTGGTTTTACTGATGACATTACACAATGAATGATGAGAACATCCTCAATATATCTTGAGATACATGACAGTGTGTCTCAGGAAATCCTACTTGAAAAATTCAAGTTGGCGTGACTAGCAGTGTGACATCACATGGGATGCAGGGTCTAAAAAGATACTGGAATGAAGGCAGGGTTGCTAAGTTTGAAAGGACAAGTCCCTTCTGCAGATGTGTGCCAGAATTAATGTTAACTTCAGTCTTCCTGGTTCTTTTGTTTGCCAAGAGCTGCAAATGTGCCTAGTATTTATGGAGTCCAAGAACACTTGTAAGCCTGGTCCAGACCTAACTCACCCACGGCCAACAAGCAAACAACGTGTCTATGCCATGCTTGCCCATGGCTGGCTGCAGCCATGGTAACTACCACTGTAAATAATTGTGTGTCATGGGCTGGGGTGCCTTTCTCCCAGGTGACCTCTTGAGAGCTGGTAGACCAAACGGAGGTCAGCTGAACTGAAGAGCAGGAATGTGCTAACGTGCTATCCTCCTTCCTCTAGGAAGGAGGGCTGTCCCTGCTCCACTTGGGCTGGTCCCACTCAAGGCCATCAAGATCAGATGTTGGTCTGGCTGCAGTGCCAAATTACCGCTAAAGGAACTGAACTGGGGTGATCTGTGCTGTGATTTGTCTGCAGCCTGTACTGACAGCTTGGTATCACTGTTGTTAAGCTGCAGCTCTGATCATTTTGTAATCATGCAGTGATCATGTAATGTGTTGCAACTGTAGAGCTCCAGTTAGCAAGATCTTGGTGTATGTTACAAATAAATCAGATATTTGAAGGTGCAGTATTTGCCTCCAACCATAAATTCTCTCAGAGTTTTGGGATAAGGAGTGATTTGAGGTGATGTGGTTCAGAATGAGATCTTTCCTTCTTGTTGCTACTATAACGTGTAGTCTCTCTGTAACGTATTTGTCTACTGTTTAAATATACTGCATCTTCTTAAAAGTGAACTCTTTGCAAACATACAGAAAGTGAAGAATTAAGTTCATTTCACCCCCCCAACCCCAATGGGCTACAGTGATAGCAGAATAACCCAGGTGTGGTAATGTGCCCTCGGCCATTCACATGTTAATATTTCTCATCTCATAGCATCCCTGTGCTCCCATGGGTACTGGCTGAATGATGACAGTTTTACTAAAAGGAAATCCTGATTTATAGCAGCTAGATGCAGTATCTCAAGCCAGTGCCTGAACATCCAATTCTTACAAGTAGGAGAGAAAAGTCATTTTTGCGAGCTGAAGGTCCTGAGATATTTCTGTTTGTTTATTGAACTAGTTCTGTGGAAGAAGGCAAATGTAGCAGCATGGAAATCAAAAGGAAAGTGAAAATGGTCCAAGCTGATTCAGCATGTACTGGATTTGGCTGGGTGTGGAAAATTTGTCTTGTTTTCTTCATAGTAAGCCATATGGTGCTGTGTTTTAGACTGGTGACCAAAACAGTGTTGGTAACGTGCTTATGTTTTAGCTGTTGCTGAACAGTCCTTGCACAGCATCAAGGCTTTTTCTGTTTTTCGCTTTGGCCCCTCAGTGAGTAGGTTGGGGACAGGCAAGAGGCTGTGAGGGAAACGGCCTGGACAGCTGACCCCAGCTGACCAAAGGGGTGTCCCATACCATATGATGTCATGCTCAGCAATAAAAACTAGAGGGGAGTTTTATTTCGGCGAAGCTACTGAAGGTGAAGGGTTCTGGAGCAGAGGCTCGCGCCGAGGGACCCTTTCTCCGGTGGCAAAACCGCAGCGGCGAGGCGGCAAAAAGCGCCGAGAGAG
>Ga0065711_1002781_pt1 | contig 31726 bp, 23 predicted proteins | sample Hoacrofraction12_FD_59098 | JGI IMG/M metagenome (GOLD analysis project Ga0065711, IMG submission 59098) | Hoatzin crop microbial communities from Cojedes, Venezuela - Epithelial fraction 12 v2 (version 2) | ecosystem: Host-associated > Birds > Digestive system > Esophagus > Crop | place... | reverse complement strand
TTTTTTTTTTTTTTTTTTTTTAAGTAAGCAGCTGAGCGTGTTGCTTCTGGCTGTGTCTTTCTGTAGGCTGCCGGTTGCCAGCATTCACAAAGCACAAGTTATGTAACGTGCTCCTATCAGGAATCTGAGTTCAAAAACATTTCATGAAGTCCCATGCTGTTCTTGCTGGAGTAATTGTTTCTGATAATGAAAAGTCTGTATCACCCTGATTCAGCTGTCTCAGCCCTCTCCAACGGCAGCACTTTGTGCTTTCCCCTCAGTCTCTTCTCCCTCCCTCCCTCCCTGCGATCTCTGCTCACTTCTTAAGGAGAGTATTCTTCTCCCTAAACCCCTTCACTGGCTTTTGCCAGAGGAAAAGAAAAATAAAGGAGGACGTGTGTAGTTTTGCCCCTCCTGTGCCTCTGAAACAGGCTGTTTTTCCTTCCTTATCATTTGGAAAATCCTCATTTCTTTGGTAAGTGCAAAAGAAACACTGGATTTACGATCGAAAGTATATTGATCACATCACAGTATTGACAAAATAGCTTTTCTGACCTAATGTATAAAGACCTAAATTTCAGAGCAATCTGCCTCCCAGAAATGTGCTTACTCCTGAAGGAATCATTTGAGGCACTTTTCAGGAAAATTCTGCAACTTTTCACAGAAATAATTATTGGATGACTTGTTGAGTGAGGAATTTCATTTGCAGTCACTCTGCCAATTTGATATAATTATAATCAATTAGGCACATAGACAAGAGCATGTAACTATTTAAGGTGTCTAAATTAGAGTGCATAAAGAGGAAATCATGCAGGACAGCTTGCTCTTTCAATCTGTATTCAATGTTTTTACACCAGTACACAAATGTGTAAATATCAGTCAATATATTTCAGCTTGTAAATAACAGCAGTCTTCTTCCTTGGTAAAATTTAAATAGATGAAATAAAAGTTAAAAAAATATCATTACAATAAGAGTCAGAACTAGTACAAAATGCCCACATCAAGTATCTCATTAAAATACAGGCTTATACTCTAAACACTGTTATACTGTGCTTCCTTGTAATTCTGCTTCCAGTGTAGCTGTGAATATAGTTAACAAGCAACTCGTTCTTTGAAGATGAGCGAAATATGATTTATAGCATTGTGTTTAAGTAAATATGAAATTTAGGCCAAAGTATCTTTGGGAGGTTTGATCCATGAGAGACAGTCAAAGAATTCCCATTTCTTTCAGCAGACTTCAACACAGATGCTAGAGCAAGGATGTCTGGGAAAGACCTGTCTAACGTTAATGTAATGATTTACAAGGTACTGGAAACGTGTACGGATAAAAACCTTCAAAGCACAATTAGATAGACTGACAGACAAAAAATCTGTCTGTAAATCTCAATGTATTTCATCATGTATGTTGAAATAAAAGAGATGAAAGATGAATATAAAAGTTACTTCTAAATCTGCAACAGAAAGTTATATTAGTCCTTCAGACAGAGTTGAATTTTAAATTTCTTAATTATGTCAAATTTATGAAGAATTATTTCTTCAAATATTTTATCTTAAATTTCAGGGACATTCTTTATTTATTTGTCTGCACTAGTTTTGTTTAGAGTTAAAAGTGATGATTCATAGAAAGAAGGGAATAGAAAGTTGTCAGGCACCATGTATCTTTAATTCGGTCTTCATTTCTTAGTTAGACAAAGCTCACAAGGACTTCTGTTACATTAATTTGTGGTCTAAGAATCCTCAAGCCATATACATAGGTGAAAACCGCCCTTTGTTTTAATAAAAGAAACCCAGAAAATTACTACTAATGAACAAGGAAGGACAAGCCTTAATCAAGATTCTTTTCACTTTATTTTAGCAACTCCAAACATCAGTTAATGCTTACTGTGAAACTAACAAAGATTGATTTATATCTCTCTGAGGCACAGAAATGTTGACCATATTCCCAAGTCAACAAAAGAACCACAGTAACAGAAATCAAGTGCTACAGGTTCGATTTCCTAGTTATAAGAATTACCTTAAAAATGAAAAAAGCCCAAAACAAGAACTGCCCACAGACTTCAAATCTTACAAAAACTTCAAAACCTCATGAATCCTACTTTCCTGAGTTCCTGATGAAATGCAGGCAATATTGACTGTAGGACACAAGGCTATGCAAGACCTGTTTTATTTTTTATAACTGTAAAATAGGGCTAACAGTACCAACCCCTTTTTTAAATGTTTAAGATATAAACTGATATTGGACCTATGCCTACAGAAGTCAGTCACAGATTCAAACATGGTTCGTAGAGTATGTCATCCCAATCTAGAGCTCTGCAAAAAATGCATATAAAATACGGCAAGTGTCAGCTTGCTGCTTCATGTAAAAGCACTGGAAATGAAACGTGTAAAAACAGCGGCTCAGTAAGCAAAGAACAGAAATTCCAATTTGTATGGCTTACAGTCATTGAATATCACAACATAAACAAAATATCTACTGCTACAAGGGTTTATACATTTAGGTGTCTTTTCTCTCTCCAGTGTATTAAATTTTGAAATCTTAATGACTCATTTATGTTGCACATGCTTTGCAAAATAGTTCCAGTTGCCTACGAATCTACACAAAACAGCAATTTGCTAAAGATTTTGTGGGCTTTGCAAGGCAAAAGAAAACACACTAACACAGTTAATGCATATGCTGGAAAGTACTAACAAATTCTTCAAGTCCTAAATACCAGTTCTGGAGCACATTTTAAACAAATTATCGATTAACTGCAAGACTTAAAATACAGTTATAGAATCATTGAATCATTTAGGTTGGAAAAGACCTTTAAAATCATCTAGTCCAACTATTGACCTAACACTGTAAATTCCACCACTAAACCATGTCCCTAAGCTCCGCATCTAATACATCTTTTAAATACTTCCAGGGATGGCCACTCAAGCACTTCCCTGGGCAGACTGTTCCAATGCTTCATAACCCTTACGGTGAAGAAATTTTTCCTAATATCCAGTCTAAACCTCCCCTGATGCAACTTGTCCTGTCTAGACCTATCTCTTGTTATTTGGGAGAAGAGATGACACCCACCTTGCTGCAACCTCCTTTCAGGTAAATGTAGAGAGCAATAAGGTCTCCCCTCAGCCTCCTCTTCTACAGACAAAACAGCCCCAGCTCCCTCAGCCGCTCCTCATACCACTTGTTCTCCAGACCCTTCACCAGCCTTGTTGCCCTTCTCTGGACGTGCTCCAGCAACAAAATGTCCTTCTTGTAGTGAGGGGCCCAAAACTGAACACAGCACTGCAGGTGCGGCCTCACCAGTGCCAAGTACAGGGGCACGATCACCTCCCTACTCCTGTTGGCCACGCTATTCCTGACACAAGCCAGGATGCCGTTGGCCTTCTTGGATACCTGGGCACACTGCTGGCTCATGTTCAGCCAGCTGTCGACCAACACTCCAAGAACTTTTTCCTCCATGCAGCTTTCCAGCCACTCTTCCCCAAGCCTGTAGCATTGCATGGGGTTGTTGTGACCCAAGTGCAGGACTCGGCATTTGGCCTTGTTGAAACTCATACAACTGACCCTGGCCCATCGACCCAGCCTGTCAGGATCCCTCTGTAAAGTCTTCCTACCCTCAAGCAGATCAACACTCCTGCCCAAATTGGTGTCATCTGCAAATTTACTGAGGGAGCACTCAATCCCCTCATCCAGATCATTGATGAAGATGTTAAACATAATTGGCCCAAATATTGAGCCCAAGGGAACACCACTTGTGACCAGCCACCAACTGGATTTAACTCCATTCACCACCACTCTTTGAGCCCAACCATCCAGCCAGTTTTTTACCCAGTGAAGTGTATACCCATCCAAGCCATGAGTAGCCAGTTTCTCCAGGGGAATGCTGCAGGAAATGGCTTTACTAAAGTCCAGGTAGATAACACCCACAGCTTTTCCCTCATCCACTAGGTGGGTCACCTGGTCATAGAAAGAAATCAGGTTGGTCAAGCAGGACCTGTCTTTCATAAACCCATGCTGACTAGGCCTGATCACCTGGTTGTCCCATATGTGCCACATGATGGCACTCAAGATGATCTGCTCCTTAACCTTCCCCAGCACCGAGGTCAGACTGAAAGGCCTGTAGTTCCCAGGATCCTCCTTCCAGCCCTTCTTGTGGATGGACATCACGTTAGCTAACTTCCAGGCGACTGGGACCTCCTCAGTGAGCCAGACCTGCATTAAATCATTGAAAGTGGCTCGGTGAGCACTTCCACCAGCTCCTTCAGCACCCCTGGGTGGATCCCATCCGGCCCCATAGACTAGTGTTTTTCTAAGTGGTGTAGCAGTTCGCTGACCATTTTCCCTTGGGTTATGGGGAGGGACTTCATTAGCTAATACTTGAAAACTTGCCTGATATGCTTGAACTAGCCTGAATTCAAACAAGGCACATAGTAATGTACCTGGGCCTAGTGGTATTGACACTACTACCAAACAGAAGTCACTTCAGTATTAATCTGGAGTGAGAAGAGAATGAGACCACCCACGCTTTTAATATATTGCAATGGAAAACAGAAATTAACCAACTTAGATGCTGACATGAGTAAGAAAGCAAGTTATGACCATATAAACCACAGCGAAAAACCTAGTCCTGAAATTAATCCTTTGCAATAAACCACTTTCTGATTGGTACCACCGACTTCACAGCAGTCAAAAAGGTATGGGAAGCTGGACACATTTCAAAATCATTACTGAAGGAAGAGAATTTATTTTAGCATCTAATCTTCAAAACGATTACAACATGTTCATAAGATCCAATCTCAATTACAGAAAGCACAGACTACTTGCTTTACAGCCAAAACACACAATGGATTTAGGAAAGCTGGGTGACTGGTGGAAAGCACTGTAGTGAAAATAGCTGTTTTTACAAGTTTGCTCCTTTCAGTTTATCAGCACCATCAGTTAAGTCTTACTGCAAGGATTTTCATTAGAACAAACCACATCAAACTCTCATTCCCTGGTAAAGTTTCAGTCCTGCTTTCTGAAATGGAAGATTTTCACTAGAATGTCTTCTGAACTGAAGCTTCCACACACTCAGAAAGTCGCAATACAGAACTGTCACAAGATCTGTGACCTATTCTACATTCCAGGTTAATCACATTATTTTTGTGCAAGTGATTCTGTGCTTCTGTGATTCTGTGAAGTAGCCAATGAATTATAAGGTACTTCTATGTTTGTACTTACGTTGAATAGAGAAGACTCCTTTTTCATTCAGGACCATGCTTTCACTAAATCTTTCCATGTTTCTCAGAAATATGTGCCAAAAATCATTTCAGTGGTATATGTCAGTTCCTTCCTCTTTGAATTCCAATTTAGAGTGTGAGAAGGTACTTGAAGTAGTAGAGTTTACATTTGATTGAATGCTATGGCTGTCTTTGTTGGCAAGATTCATCCCATCTGCTTTCACCTGTGTAAAAATTGGGTACCTCCTCTAAACCTCATCTAGGATTCCTGCCCACTATTCTACAGAGAAAATTAGTGAACACTAGAGAACAATCATCTGATCCTAATTTTAGGTGGTTTACGTAGTTCAGATGAATCATCCTCTGGACACTTTTTCTATTGATGGTAAAAAAAAAATAATAATAAAAAAAAAATTACTCACGTGCATCTAAAGCCAAATTTAGACCATTAATAGTAGATGAAATGCATTTTACCTCTACTGATTGGCATCCATTTTGGATCAGGCTATCTTAGACTTATACCATAGACTTTGCTAGGCCATGGTGAGAAAACTTGCACTAAATCTCCACCCATTAGTAAGAAACAACTTATGGATGTCCATGACTTCTATTAAAAACATTAATTATACCAGTCCCTACGGCATAGTGATTCATGAGGTTACATTGTTTATAGAATCTCAAATAAAGGAAAACCTGAAGTCTCCAAAATAAACACTGAAAAAGTGCAATATTATAGAACTTTATAAGATTCCAAGTAGTTAATAATAAACAGGACAAAAACAACATGTCCATATGCTGGCAGAACAAGGCCTCATGAATCATGCACCTACTGTGAACAAATATTGTTGGAGGGGTTCACTGGGGTTTTTTGATGTGTCACACTGCATTCATAGGATGACAACTGAGAAGAGAAGATGAGCCATCAAAGAATACATGTTTTGGATTATAGTAATAGCCATTTTTTAACCTTTGGCTAGATCTGCTCCAAGACGTGCCAGTAGTATTCCTGCCTAGTGGCAGCCCCATCACAGAGCCATCTGAAAAATAAGAGAATGAACTCAAAGCAAAATAATTCTGTATCCAAATGAACTGGCAATTTAAGCTAATGACATAGTAGTTGAAAAATGCATAGTAACACATGACAGAAAATATTATAGCTAGCATCAGCCTCACTAATTGTCTTCCTAGATAATCTAATGATCTTGCGATCAGCACAGGAGAGGTACAAGCATTACCAAATGAAAGATTTGAGAGAACTATCCAACTGTTGGCCAAAATCTCCCCCTTCTTCCCCCCTGCCTCCTGTAGCATTTGAAGTCTTTTAACTTTCCGTAACAAGGGTGTGTGATCTCAAACAGACCTGACAGACATGAAACAGCTATTTCAGATGCTGGACACACCAGATCTCCCAAATACCTTTTTTCACCTCCATTCCATGCTACTGTTGGTAGAAAAATGCTACAGAAAACATCTAACATTTTTAATTCAAAAAATTAAATTATCCTGTAATTTTATGTTATCCAATATAATGTATATTTCAAATACTTCATGAAAAATCATAAAACATAAAAATAACTTTTAACACAATGATGTTGCAAATATTGTCACAACTTGCTCTGAAAAGTTTAGAAATGCTATAATAAAATCTTCAGTAGCCCAAGAACTTTTTCACTTAACATCATGTCTGAAACTGAAATGGTGACTATAGCAATAGGAATCTGGGGAAGAAAAAGCTATTGCAGACACAGCCTGAGAAGGCTGTGCACACGCAACACCAGGGAAGGATCTTTCTCTCACGACTCTTGCTGGCCATTCTTCACCGTCTTCCTCTCCGAATACAGTGTTCACTGCCTGTAAAACCAGGCAAACGGAGAGGGCAGCACAAATCTGAATTAGAGTACATTTTGAGTACGAATTATTTTATCTTCAAGATGGAGGAAGGAAACAGTTGCTCCAGTGGCTGAGAAAATCACGAATGCTGCAGGAGGAGCTCCAGTTAAGACAAGGAGAGGGCTATGAACTCCCTACCGGCATTGTGGACTCACAGTGCTTTACAGGACGCGTCTACACTGAGGCACTCACTTCTGGCAACCACAAGATAGGTACATTGAACAGCAAGATTTGAATCTTTTTCCTAGGTATTTTGGCTAAATCCTCGCTGAAAGCACAGAGAGAAAGAGAGACAAATTAGTTCTGTGTTACAGTACAATAGTTCTTCCTAAAGGATCTGGGAAAAGTGGAAACTTATGCTTTCCACAGATACTACTGAACAAAAGAGAGGCACGGCCACTAGAAGACTACACTAACAGCTGAATCCATCTGGAAGAAGACGTCCTCACGTATGTCCACAATCAGATGAAAATACTCAAGGAATGAAGAACAAAGGACACCTAGGAGTGATTGCAGACAGCCAATTATACAACAGCTTGCAACACAGCTGCAAAGATCAGTACAACTTTGTATTGCACGCACATATGCATCTTGAGATAGTGCAGAGTGGACATTTTGACTGTCCGATTTTATACAGTTCCCATATGATCCTATATGGAATACTACAGTCGGTTGAGCACCAGATTACCAGAACCATATGATGAAAACTAGGGAGGTTTCTGACCTGATACTTTGTAATATATTATTGTTTAGTTTTTTGTATAAAAACATTTAAAACACATCTAAGAGCTTTCAGAGAAGGGACTGTAAAGAGCAGTCAGATAGTATTTGCAATGTAAACACTACAAATGGAAGGAATAAATTATAACTGTAGACACAGAGAAGTAATACATCTATTGAGAAAAAAAAGTCTTGAACAAAAAGTATCAGGCTTTGGAATAAAATCTTAAAAAATACAAGGAAATCTTAATTGTGTTAAAAACCATCAGCACAACTGAAAACCAGACTTTAATAGGTCATTTCAAAAATATACTTTCCAGTGTACTGTACTGGAATTTTCTAACTATGGAATGGCATGAGGTGAAACCTGAAGAAATTAAGGGCACTCACAAACATATGAAAGAGAGTCATGAGGAATGCGTCTATATTTTTCTGTATGGACTCCTTTGAGGCTTTGCTTGCCAGAAGACTGCAGAGACACCTGAACTCCTGGTAGGAGGTGGAGGACTAGCCTGAGGACCCCACAACAAAGCTACATTAACCAGAAATTCTGCAGTTTCTTCAGGCAAATAAAGAACTTCCCAGCTTCGGAATTTTTTTTTTTGTTTGTTTGAATTCCAATTTTTCATTGTTTTGCATCTTACGAGTAAGGTTTTCTCCAAGATCTATTTTTTTCCCTGTCCTAGGTGGATGCAGCCTTAAGAAAAACAGTCAGTCCAACAGACATCAGAAGCAGCGGGTGGAAATCCGTCACGCAGTCCCTGCCTTCAGCACATCAGCTGACTAACTAAACCTGAAGAACCGACTTATCCAGTGCAGAGATTTATAGACTCTGTGTTATAGTTTAACTGTCGGCACAGCAAAATACGTTGCATTATCCACTTCATCTTCTGCAAAGACATGTTTCTGCAAAGGCAAGGAGATGCATTTACCTCTCGTCCATCTGCACGGCTCTACTGTTTGCAGCAATTACTGCTTGCCTGCAGACTTCTCTAATCACTGAGCAGAGAGAAAAGAATTCTTCTAATTGCTGAGTGGTTTTAGTTTCCCAAAATAGTTGACCTTCTTCCTTTCTGAAGAAAAAACTTTCCCCTGCCTCTATGCCTGCCTCCCCACCCCCTTCCTGCTGGCAGACATGAGAAGAGAGCTGTGTTTGTTTTCATGGTAAATGGGAGTCCAGGGCAGTGACATGGCTGATCTCACAGTTTCCAGCTGTAATATTTGATTTCTTTACAACTGCACATATGCAGAACTCAGAAACTAAACCAGTCCAGTAAGAGCAATGTGTGTAAAAATCTCACAGCACAAAAAAATACGGTTTGAGCAGCCACAGCATGGTTCTTAACATGAAAGCAAATAGTCCAGCTAAGAGACAAGGGTTATTTGGGCCCTGCTGAACTCTGCAGCTGAGCCCCTACATCCACATATAGGGACATGTTGGATTTTCAAGTCTTGAAGGTCGGGGATTTTATAGTGGAACAGACAAAGTTAGGACTGTTTAGTTCATCTAAAACTGTCCTTACGGGGCTCAGGAAGATAACTTCAAGGCCTGCTTAAAATGAAGAGAAAAAACAAATTACCATTAAAAACTTTCCTTATCTCCCACTAACAGATACAATCGTTTATCAGTCACAATGACAATGCTGGTTTGCTACTTCATAGTTCAGGCATAATTTTAACATACAGAATTCTTGTCTTCAGCTTTATATTAACATTACTGATATTAAGTATTTACCTTTATGGCTTTCAGACATAAGAGGGGTTTTTCTACTTAGCTTTTCAGGTTTTTTTATTCAACAATGAGAAGAATGACAGAAATATATTTCAATATGAATTCAAATTAGACAGGATTTTCAAAAGTGAACAGTTAATTTTTTAAAGTAACATTTTTAAGAACCCTAAAAAATATCTGATCTTCTGCTGGAGAAACTCAAAACTTCTCCAAATGGAAGAGCTGAAGTCTGAGGAGGAAATGAGTTAAATAGATATCATAACTAGCATTTTTTTGACAAGATTGTCCAAAATGTTCAGAGAACGGACATCCAGAGGTAAAAAAGTGATGTGATATTCCCAGCCCTGGCATTAATTTCATTATCTTTGCAGCCTTTATTAACTGCATATTCAAGGCAGAATGATTAATTTATTTATTTGTATTTTATTTTAATGGAAATACTTCCCTTATGTACAAACTTTCAAACGGAGATTCACCAAGTAGCACACACTTCCGGAATACTGTGAAATCTTTTCTTTTGCTCTCGACCCAGCTATGTTGGACCCCCAGAAAGCTGAGCCCAAGCCTGCAGACTTCACTGACGCAGACCTGGAAGCCCAGAGACCTCCTGGCTCCAAGCGAGGTTCCCAGGTCCTTAACTACAGCAGCTCCCAGGCAGACTGGTGCAAGGCAGGCTGTGTTGCAGACAATTAAAAGGGTTTCCTTAAAAAAGAGGCACTTTTACTCAGCAAGACTTTTTTGCCTCTGTTGGCAGATCAAAGCTGACATTTTGCAGTACACTTTGTTTTGTCCTGTTCTGCTTTCTAACAGAAGATGTTTTGTGGGGAAAGGCTCTGGACAGCTCTAGCTGTCCGTGTATTCTTACCTTAAAAGCAACTTTTTGTTTGTATTTCAAGACTGGTGACACGGAAAAGATCGCTTGTGAACAGCATTGTAACTAGTGGGGTGCCCTGCAAGTTATCAGGCAAACCTGAACTTTGTTCATCTTTCCAAGAGACTGCCTGGACAGAGTTGGTGTGTGGTCCAAAACCTACCGATGAGAAGGTTCACATGGCAGATATTAAGAGCTAGACCACTGCTGCAGACCTGGTGACCTGGGTATTTCCAGTCCTGGAATTAGCTTCTCTAGAGCCTTTATTCACCAAGCACTTCAACTCAGCGGGAGCTATTTCCACACTTCCCTGGCATACATGCTTGCAAAAGAAATGACGATAGGAAGCACTCACATTCCTTTCAAATCTCAGAAACCTTATTTCAATTTGAGTTTTGGAAAAGACTTGGGAAGTACTAATTACTCCTGCTGGTTCATTCCAGGACAAGCACAGAGAGAAGAAAAACAAGACACTCTGCCTCTTTTTGCAAAAGAACAAAGTAGACCCAAAGCAGAAGTGAAGAGAAGCAGAGCTACAAGGCAAACTGGTCTTGGATGTGCCTTAGCAAGAGGTTATGGTGCACTTCTCACTCCCTCTCAACCAGCTCCATTCTGACACCATAAAACAGAGCAACTCCGGATGAGTCTGAATTAGCCCGGTTGGAGATGGCTCCTCCATAACTGCACATTAGTTGTGAATCGATGTTACACAGCCACGTTCACTCCTACGCTGTGCACCAGGACACCATTGACTAAGGTGCCCATTCCTCCACATCCTGCAGGCAGCGACTGCTTTTGGGCAGTGTAGCTGTCAATGAATTCTTTGCACCTCAAGAGAAGCAACGTAGAGATGACGTAAGATGAATTTTGTGCTTCAGATGTTGACCAAGCACATTATTAGTTTCCACAGTTAGCTCAGAGACCCCTCAGACCTGACATGCCTGGGAGCGGGACAACCAGAGGACTTTTGCCCACCCTGTTGTGTCAGCCTCATGTATGTTACCAGAGTCGCTCCAGTTGTGCTCAGGTTAATAACAAGGAATTTGCTATTTTTTCACAGTATGACAGACAGCTGGACAGATTGCAGCTAAGAGACAATGTTTATGTTCATCACATAATGCTGAACATTAAAGAGTGCTATGACTTAATATGTCTATTTCCTCTGTAGAAAATGCTTCTGCATAATATTGATATCAGCTGACTTCTACACTAAGTTCCTACTTGTAGATTTTCTAGTGTGATTCAGTAAGTGATTTACTCAGCCTCACTGCTATCCTTCTAATTATGCATTTGGCTATTTCTTTGGATGTTTACAATTTATAATTATTAATTAAAATTAATTGAACTGCAGAGTTCCATATGCTATAGTTATTTTACAGAGTGTTATTCTGTATATGGGATTTCAAGAAGATGATAAAAAAGAAAATAATCAGTTTATTTTGCTCACACTCCATCTATCCCAAATTGGTCATATCTGAGAGTACTAAGGATTTCTAATGTAAGAGGTTTCATAGCTAACCTTTTCCTTATCCTTATCCCTCTTTTGGCCCCAGTCCTCTACCCAAAACATAATCCCCCACCCTGACAGAAAGTAAGCTTATGAATACAAAGGTCTGTGGACAACTTTTTCATTGGCAGCTGTATAAAATTATGGACTTATTATCCGTGAAAGAGTTCTACTTTCCTCAAACAGGAATTAAAGTGCATTAGGAAACCAAGAAAAATGTTGTTATTGCACATCACACTGGGTCAGACAGCTTTAGAAAATCCCCAGAAGTAAAGGAGAAAACCAATCGCTTTTTTCCTGTACCATCGGCATCATCTGACCAACTGCTAATTGTACTGCTGAGGTTTTAAAGACCTCTATTCAGGTAAGTGCTGGCCAAAAAAACCCGCGCTCATTCATCAAAGCACAAGTACTTTCAAGAGTAGCCTAGTAACACAGAAAAGACTTGAAAATCCTCAAAGTCCAGCCACCTATGGAGCGATCATGTGAAAGAATGTCAAAGAATCACTTTTGTAAATGCTTAAGACAACTGCTACTGAGTGGTAAATACAAAATACTGTTTAATTGCAATTTTCAAAAATTCTTCCTGCTTTCAGACATTATATGTCTGTCCCTCTGATGGAAATGGGAATTCTTTCAGTTTTCAAGCCTGTGCTCTCCTTTCATTGCAAAGAGGACCTAATTCAGAGCTTTAAACTGTGTTCTGCAATGCATAATTAATCTGGCTTCATAGAGACCTGGACAAAAGACCCCATTCAATCTTCAGCTCCTTCCCCCTGAGATATTGTTATTTCTAAAAACTCCTGCCAGCTGGGCTGGAGGGAAATCTCAGCACTGTGGGAGAATGAACAAACTACAGGCCTCCAAGGGATTTGAAGTAACTATCTGACTAAATTGGATTAGAAAGTAAGGAAGGGGAGGGGAAACAGAGCTTACTCTGAAGTCTACAAAAGCTCATAAAAAATTCTTAGAAGATTTTCATATGGTGAAGGGGAGAGAAATATGCAAGTTTTTATAACAAAATGGAGAAAGAATTTTAAAACATGTGTGAGCCAATACATTTGGGGATATTTGAAGGGATTACTGCTTGGTATTATTTCAGGAAAACTGTTGTGTCTGCCTTAGTGCTTTGAAACGGCATTTCTCTGCAAAATCTGGGCTGTCCTGCAAACCAAAATAGTCATGTTTTCCTTCCAGGTATTTGATTTGTCTTCTGTTTGAACCTATAACATAGCCTAACCATAAGTTTCTTGAAATTTCCTCCTAAACACATCACAATTAAAAGCCTCTGCCCAGAAGGATTTCAAAGGACTACAGAAAAACAAATTCAGTCTTGTTAAGAGAGCCAGCACCCTGCTTTTGTTCCCCACGAACTCATTCTCCAAAACGTGTTAGTGACGCTGCCCAGATCACCTGGCCATCTCTCACGGGTTTCACAATATTTTTAGCAGGCACACAGATACTTGGGAATATTGCCCCATTTACCACCAAACTTTTGGGAAAACAAGGTGGAAAAAGCTCATGGCCCCATTGGGGAAGTGGGTGGCTGTGGAAAAAGATGTTTTGAGCTCTCTGCCTCCTCTGCCCCAGTCTGCTGTCCCCTGCTGATGTGGACCTGCTGCTCACAGGCTCCCTGCTCCTGCAGCACTGATGCTGTAGTTGAATGAGGTTACATGGGTGTAGCCCAGGACAAAACTTGGCTCCCTAGCCTCAGGAATGTTTTCAGAAGCCAGATCTTTTAGCCACCCTAAGCGACACTCTCCATATTTCAATGGGCAGCCCTTACGACAGCAACAACAGGGAGAGACTAGATTGTAGGTTTTTACATTTTACAGAAAGAAATTATATAAATGTCTCGAGAAAGGCCAGCACTTTCACTTAAAACCCTTCTGCTGGCACCATCAGAAATTTAAAAAGCAGAAGTCGTAATAAGATCCTGATAATGGGACCAGTGCCTGCCCATTGTGGAGGTAAGACTGCGTGGGGGCTGAACTGCCCCAGCTGCTGCTCATGGGACACACTGCCAGGACAAAGAGTTAAAAGCACCCATGGGATACACTAACTTCTCCATGGTCAAAAGGAATGAAAACATTCCCTAAAAGTTGATCTTCTCAGGACTCATGTGTAGTGGAGTGAAAAATGGGGTGGTTTCCAGAGGTCTAGCATGCACTGAAGAGACCAGCATGCACAATGAAAAATGCACCCAACTGGAAGATGCATCTGTTCAAAAATGGTCTCACAAAAATTACAATCCATCAGAGCAATCCTAATCAAAGATCCCATTTGTGTTCTTTCATTATCATCATTTGCCATTTCTAGACCTATTATCACAGAACAATTTTCTATAATCTCCCTTTGCCCTGGTCAGGAAGTTCATGGAGAAGGGGGAGTACAAGGGCAGAAGGGAGATAAAAAAAAAGGAGAAAACAAGATTCAGCAAAATCTTTCAAACCAGCAGGGGTTTTCAAGGGTGTCACTTTGTAAAGAAACACTTGCATGTAACTTAGCAACAGCAACAACAACAGAAGTACTGGTAGCTCATATTCCAGACAAACAGAGAAATGTTTAAAACATTAACTTGTTACATAAAATCCCTACAGCCCATTTCCAGTTACAAGGAAAGCAAGCCAACACCACCACACTTTCTTTCCTAACTAACATAATGAGCCACTTGTGATAGTTGTTACAAACCATCCAAAGTCGTTGGATGTTATCAAACCCACGTTGAGGCATCACATCAAAAATCCTTACTTACAACAGTAATCTAACAACTCTGAATAACCCTGGGGCATTTCTTAAAAGGGACAACTTAAGGTTTCACATTCATGAAACCTGGTGGAGGAAAAAAAATCTGTGTCATTACATTCAGTTAAACAAATCCTGAGCAATGCTAACACATAAGAAAAATAGCTGCCAAAATTAGCACCAACTTTTCTCAGCTAAAGGAAAATCTCTACTGTCGCTGAGTGACTCTAATGGTGCGGTAGAAGTATTAGACAGGTCCTTTCTATTGACAACACTGATGTTCTCTCCCTGTTTCAAGGCATTCTATCCAAAACTGACAGTGGAGACTGCAAGGACCGAAGGACAAACGGTCCAACCCAAGGCAACAAAAGTCAGTGTTAAACCCCCTCCCCGCACTCTGTACTCTGCATTGCATGGCTGTGAACATGAGACTGCACAGAGGGTCTTCTGGCAGATGACGCTTTCCCCACCAGGCTGCTCAGGCACTGTACCCCACGGGGAAGGGACTTTTCCTACCAATGCACAAGCCACCCTGCTCGTTCCCACCCTGACCTGTCTCCTCCAGCCCACCCACAGCCCTGCGACTGTACGGTGGAGCCTCATCCCGGCCTTGCGGGTAGTCCTGCACCATGCCTGGGACAGGAGCAGAGCCAGAGCAACTGTTACCGGTGCGTAGGCAAAACCCAAATCTGTTGCTTTGGGAAAGACAAATAACTCATTCTCCTCGCAGGGATGACAGGAGCCTGGCAGCAGCATTGGGCAGGTGATGGAGAGAAGGAGAGGGGAGCCTGGCAAGCCTGCAGGTCAGGTTTCTGCTGAGGAGCTGAGGCTCACTCTTTTGGCAAGGAAGGGAAAAAGAAAGCGTCAAAGACTAGGGTTTGCTGTTCCTTCTGCTGTGTGACGGGTGGAGAGGGCATGGAGTAGAGCTGTCTGCCTCCTGAGGATGAGGTCCTTGCCCCCTGCTGCACTGCTGCACAGGGAGGGAGTGGGGCACGGATCAAGCCTTTCATTCATACATCTCCAAGAGTATTTGTCTCTTAGAGCAGAAAACCAAGGCATGACAAGAAGCAGGATTTGTCCCCTAGTATGGAAAGGATCGAAGAGGAATCAGAAACTTTTGGACACAACTGCCTCATCCATGTGCACTTGTATAACCTTGAGAGGCTAAACAGACACCCTGCTGCTCACCCTGCACCCAGCCTTAACTGCTGCCCAGCTTGCTCCCAGGTCTATAAGCTTACCCTGCTCGCAGACATATAGGTCACCCTGCTCCCAGCCCTACCTGCTGCTCAGCCCAGCCCCAACCCCACCACTCATACTGCACCCCCAGTCTGCCAGCTGACTCGCTCTGCGATTGCTCCCTGGCTTTCTCCACTTACACACACCCCCCCATTCATCTGTGCAATACATACTCAACCCAACAGCTGAAGCAGATCAGCCAAGCAACCACACCAGCAGTGACTCACTTTGAATGGCATGAGCGAAACACCCGAGCCCCACGGGGCCAGCAGTGCTGCCGACGCAGTGGCCACCTCCATCGCCCCCGACCACGGATGCCTATCCCAAGGGCTCTCACCAACTCCTGTCTTCCCCTGCAGATGCAACATTTTAATATTTCATCCTACGTAAACACAAGGGGAAATTATAACTGTTTTGTTAACTCTGTGTCGACTGCCAGATTGAGCGTCCACAAAAATTTCTTAAAAAGGGATGAGTGAATATCAAAGAGGAAGCAGGGCTCTTCAGCAACAACTTTGTCTGCTGTGGGGCATTTCAGATCCACTCCTCAAAATCTATGGTCTGCCTCATCTCATAGAAATAGGTCATTAACTTCCTTTTTCTTAGTGCTTACTCCATGTTTTAAAAATGCACTCAAACAATTCTGAGATGATTTAGTTCCTCGTTTTTCCCCCTCTTCCTCAAAACCTTGGGCTTCAATTGACAGTAATCCCCAGGACAAAATAAAAGTACAACTCAAAAGGGCTTGAGATCAAGGAAAAATTGAGCAATAAAATAAAGGCCAAATTTTCCCATCACTTACTCTGATACCACCCTGAATTCACTGAAAAAATCTGAAGAAACTGGACCACAACATTCTCAAAAGGAGGCAGCAGTCTGTGTTCAGTAGGGCTGCCGCACAGATCTAAACAGATGAAGAAATTTCCATAGAGGGACTCCCACAGCATGAAATGCACGTACAGAAATACTTCAGAACAGATCCAGTTATAGTCCCCAAGTCTGTCCTCAGGTGCACACTGAGGAGCATGCACTCCATATAACCCCTTTTGTTTTCAGCTGTCTCCTTCATAAGTTACAAACTGCACTATCATCTATATCATCTGGTTCTAATTTCCCTGTTGAAATGTAATTCTTAAAAAATTTGAATCTAGGAGGTGAAGTTACTCAATGTTTTCAAGAGGGTTTAAACTAGGAATCAAAACCCCAAAATACTGCTTAAATTGAATACAGAAATGAATATGAGGCTTCTCACTCAGCTACAGCATTTAATTGTTCTTAGGAAATAACTCAGGATAGAAAATGTTAACTCTAAAGTTCAACAAATCTTGCTGAAACCAGCAATATACACAGTCATGCATTTTAAGGATAAATAATAAAGCTCGATAGAAAGCGAAACAAGAACTTCATGGCTTAAATGTACCACTGGTTCAAATTTTCAGAAAAAATGTCCTTTAAAAAATTGTCATTTTTACAAGTGTATTCTTGTCCAGTGTTATAGTAATAGCAACTAGCTCCAGCAGAAATATTTTGGATTGTCAGCTATAATAAAACTGAAATCACAGAGACTCTCAGGAGAGCAGAGACCCAAGCACAGAGGCAGACGCACCACACTGAGATCGGGTTTGCATTTGCTTGGCTCTATTAGTGAAGACAGAACAACTTGGAGTAGCATTGCTTTGCTCTCAGTCTAGGGTGTCCCACGCAATCCATGCCACACCCAAACCAAAGTAAAACATAGTTAGTCCGTCTATTATCAGAAATACAGCTCTTTAAATACTTCATAGGAAGCATTTTAAATGAAACAGGGACAGGAGATGGAATCCAATGACGAGATAATCTGTTCACACATTGAACAAAACATTAACAGCATCCAAATTCCTTTTTATCCCAGGGCACATTCTTCAGATTACACAAAGACATTACATATACCTATATTTCAGTATGGGTTATTGACAGATCACAGCTCTAAAATGCAGGATAGACCTCTTCTGCTTATGCTGTAAAAATACTCTGTGGTCTTGCTTAATAACAGTTATGAAGAGCATAAAAATTGTTGGGGGAAAGAGCTGGGAGCAGGACGTACTGTCTCCTGGCGTACAGCTCGGTACACGTTCTACCAAACTGCATCTCAGGGAGCTAATGGAGCATGACACAGACACACACGTGTGCTCTCCCTCCCACTTAGGGGGTATTTTTATTTCTAACCCCATTTTCTCTGAGTTGCAGGGAAGTTTGACAGAGCCACTGAGTGTCACAAAGGATGCTTAGGATCTGCCAGGCTCTGGGCTGAATGTTACCCTCTGACCACAAAATACAAAGCAGCTCAAAGCTTAGGTTGAATTTTTTGTTAGTGAGCCGTCATTACAGGTGGGGGACATGAGATTGGCAACATGTAATGCAGCCAAGCCTCAGTTACTCCGACACGACACTTCTGAGGCAGACCTGGCACCTGACCCCTCTGCAAGACAACAGGAGGTTCTGTGGGAGCTGTGGGGGCACAGGTCTTCAAGCGTTCGTTGGCAGATACATCCCCTGCTCTGCTGCTATCCAGGCACCCTGCAGTCACTGCAGTCTTAGCGATCAGTTGTTTCAAAGACAACCTCAGTTAAAACAACCTTACATGGTCTGCTCAATGCACTTACGCAAAGCACTGTATGAACCCATGGTTTCATGACTGCAGCTACACAGGCATCAGTCTTTCTCCAAGCAACTCGCGGCACCTACTGCTGCAGAGACAGCAATCAAACAACTTGAAGAGAAGCTGTAAATTGTGCCTTTGTATGCTATTCCAGAGATGTAGAAATCAACTAAATGGCAAGTTTAAAATTCTCTTTGTCTAGCAGATATTTGTTTTATCTAACCAACAGGTTTTATTTCAAATGCTGGCTAGTAATCGGTGCTAAAAACATACATCTTCCCCATTTCTTCACCAAATCTGAGCTGAGGTACTAGCACTACAAGAAAACCCACCAAAACAGAAGAATCATTATTTTGTCCTCTGGTACTATGAAGCCACAGTGTGAGTCTCCTCCCACACATGCTAGGACCAACTTCATGGGTGTAACACTCATGTAACTCAGACTGAAAAAGAACTGGCTAAATACTAGTAGAAGGGAGGTGCCCATGCTTTTTCTTCTCAGACATTTTAAGAAAAAAAAAAAAAAGGAAACAAAAAAAGAAAAAAGAACCTCTCCTCCCCCAAGTTTGTGAAGGTTATGGGGGTCAGTAAGTCATGTAATGAATGACACTTTAAAATAAAAAGCCATCTACATGATATTTTGAGTGCCTTGGTAGATTTAATTCTCTTTTCAAGCATCCTTACAAAGTGAATTAGGAAAAGAAGATTAGAGTGCAGTTGGCATAGGAAGAAGCAAGAAAACAAAATAAAATCAACCACTCATCCGCTATTGAAACATCTAATCTAAACCTTTTTATGGTTTAAAAATAGAAACTATTTATATGACAATGTGTGCTTTAATCAACACATAAGAAACAAGCCAATAATTAAAGTTCAAAATAAAGGTTTAAACTCAAACATAGTTTTTCAACTGCAGTTATAGCCAGATTACAAAATTCCTTTCACACAATGCACATAGCATCCTTTGAGACTTAATGACATTCTGCAGCTGGGGTAGTATGAATCTGAGTTCTTTCTGTTCTGAGTTATTTACTTCTGCAAGAAAATTCCCCATGGCAACTGGCCAAAGGGGCTTGTCTCTTTAGTCTGTGAAATGTGAGCAGATACAAACTTGACACCATATTTCATTCCCTCGCCTTCTCTCTTGTCTACATTCCTAACTGTAAATTAAGGGGCAGCACTGATCGTTCTGGGGTGGCCGGAAGCAGCTTATTCAGAAAGATAGGAAGAGGCAGAGGACAAAAAATATTGTGGCGCTTCAAGACAGCTTCTGAAACTACAGCGACATTCTTCTCATCCGTAATCAAGACAAGCTGAAATCATGCAACAGCTGATTCCCTTCTTTAAAATGTGACATTTATTCCTTTCATTGACTGTTTAGAGATGTATTTATCATCTAAACAGAAATCACTAGAAATTTGTCAATGACTGGTAATGCACATGTATACTTGCAGCAGTACGCTTCTCATTTGTGGTCTCTTTTCAGGAATGCAAGTTGGTTTTTTTCTGTGTGGAGGGTCCACAAAAACACAGAATACTTCTGCAGCACGGTCTGCCAAAGCTGATTATGAAAGAAGCAATTTGGAACACGAAGCCTTAAGCTGGACTTTAGAAAACAAAAGGCACCTGGGAAATGATGTGCAACTCGCAGAGACTCTAAATACACTCTGGAAAAACCACAATTCCCCTAAGGACCTCAGTCAGCCAAGGGTGAAGCAGCGACCTTGGACACATGTTTACCCTTCCTGGAGTTGATCTGCATAATGCATCTACTATTTTAACTAAGGGATACGTTAGTGCACTCGATTCCTTTTGCATCCTGGTTTTCACTCCAATTCCTGAAAATGTAGTTATGTGTAGTATTGACACCAGTAAAACTTACTTAAAAGATGTCTAGTTAGTTAGATCCATTTTCCAAGAAAGCCTGAATAACTTTTAAAATATTGCTATCAACTTTTAAGTACACTCTGCAACATGCCATAATTAGGGGGGCTATGTCTAGCTATCGTGTGTCCCACACACTACCTGGAGAAGTTTAGGGTTCAGGCTGTCCTGGAGAGAATCCTGTGATTCCTTTTGGCATATGGGGTAGTGACACCCTTCCAATTTTATTTGCAGATCAACTCTGCCACGCTACCCGAAAGATGTTAATGTCATGGGTGCAATAACATTTTAATGAATTCGCTTGAAGTGAGAGTGTTCTACTTGAAATTTCAATCAAGACTGAAATCAAAATTCTGACAGTCCAACCATGGTTTGCTTGTTGATATTTTTGATTAAGAAATAAGCAAGGTCAAAGACTTTTGCTCAGTCCCATGTGCTCTCCATGGACTGCAGAGAGACCAGCCATAGGTGGATTCCTCCTGTGAAGCAGACCTCACGGCAGCATCTACGCTCACATCTCTGTTCCTCACAGGAGCTGGGGTCTTGTTCAGACTGGCTACAAGTGAGAGGCATTCCAGGGAAAGGGAACTGAGCAGGGTGAGTACAATGCACATTCACTCACTCTGACCTGCAAAACACTCCCCAGGGATCATGCTAGCCCAAGCAAGTGAGAACAGATTAGTCTGCACAAAAATCACGCCAGAAAAACTATCAGTGCAACCAGCTTTAGTCAAAATGATTGCAAAGCATAGTGATTCAATTATCTTTTAAATAAACGGAAAACGAGGCTGGAAGTTTTTAAGAGAAACCCAGGAAGCTGTTACCAACAGGAGGAATCAACAGGCCAAACTCTGAAGATTTTTACTCCGTCTGTGCTAAGGCCTGTGGCAGAAGATCTCCTATTAACATTTGTGTGACAGCTACTGGATCTGTGAGATGGAGCAACCAAACATGAACGTGATTAAGCCTGGCTGGCCTGGGTTTATGACAGAAACAGAAACGCAAATGTCAAAAAGTAAATGGCAAATTAGAACTCCCAGATTATTTTTATCATTTCAATAGTTCTCTGCAAAACACAAAAACAAGTGATGTAAGCATTTGAAGAAGCTCAAATTGTAAATTCTTTTGGTACTGCCAGAGTTAGTTACAGACATAAAGTCCTTTAGGTTTCTAAGAGGATACTGCTGAAGTAACTGGTCTCTAGGTAGGGTTAACTAGCAGCTGACAAATTAAGAGATTTTAAGACTGTTCAGAGAAGAGAGGAAGCTCTAAGTTGAGTTTCATTCTTGTGAGGGAATGGAGGTGAAGGAGAGGGCTTTTATAGCATCTTCCAAAATAGGTGACAAGGAGGAGGAAGAGGTGAAAAAATTTGTTTTCTCTCTGAGAAGCGAAGCAGCAGTGTAAAGGGCTGAGATCCTTGGAACAGAATGAAAGAGGACATTCAGTCCAGGGTGTCTGTTGCTCTACCTTGCCCCACACAGCAGTGTGGCAAATGTTGTCAGATACCGGTTTGGTGTTGCCAGCAGTGCATTAAGGATGCGCCACAAAATTTTTTTATTCTGAGGAGAGAAAAAGGACCGCTGTAATATGTGAAGCCCGGTAAACATGCTGAGCAGAGACCTGATTATCCAGCAGCCCCTTTTAGACTTACCCAGGGAGCAAAGGCAAGGATCCAGGAATGAACACAGGCCCGCAGCTCACAGGCTGCAGTTGGCCAGCCGGGGCTGTCGATAGCCACCCTCTTCCAGTTGCAGCAGTGCCAGCTGAGGAGGCTACAGGCTCTAACCCAGTGCCAGTTACTCATCACTGCCCTTTTGCCAAGGGTTATTGCCTTCCCAGATCTGATGGATGAGCTACTTCACTGATCATCCCTAGCCTAGTTCATTCAAAAGCCCAGATAATTTAAGCAATTTAAATGTTGGTCTGTGACAACCCAGTTAATTTTGACTGGAATTGGGAATTGCATTAAGAGAAGTACAACTGGCAGCACAGAGAAGCTTGTAGCCTTCAATGGGGTTTAGCCACTGCAATTGGTGCAGCATGCAGAGACGTTAGGTCTCTTCAGCCATTTCAGCTGCTGCCATGAAAAGACTTGTACATCTTCAGTCACAGGGACAATTTTAACAAGCATCATCTAGCCACACTCACTCCAGAACTACACATCAGCTGAAAACCAGCAGAGCACTATATAACTGCTGTTGGCTCTGAAACATTTCCAACCCTTGGCTGGGAAGAGAGAGAGAGAGAGACTGTAATATTTACTCTACCACTTTACACCTGGGGAGGTCTTAACTGGCCAACTGAGACCTGATTCTGCTCCTTTGCAATAGCAAAAGGGTCAGAAAAGATTAAAAAGAACCTGCTGGGAGGCTGGGGAGGAAGAGCAGAGGTGTACATAAGTGGAGAAGTGGTATGTCACGGTCTAAGCAGCATCTGTTGAAGGAACAACATAGTCTAAGAGTTAAGCAAAGGAAAGGCTTATAGGAATTTATGTGATCTCACCCACTGCAATAATAAAAGAACATTTTGAAAGAAAGAAAAAAAAAGACAGAATTAGGGACAGACAAATTGTTCATCAGCTCTAAAACAAGAATTTGGCAATACTAACTCAGCTGTTTCATATAATTTCAAAATGGATATTTTTCGTTTACTTTCCTCTTTTCAAAGATCTTTTTTTTTCCTCTCTCCAAGCACCATTACCAAAGTTCACATAAGAGGTCATAACAGCTAACAAAGGCAAAAATCACAAAAATTAGCTGAGGTCCAAAAGGCAGTTACTGTATTAGAACATGGTTTTGGCTCTCTATTTAAGGGACCTGCTTTTACACAAATCCTAAGATGGCACAGGTTGGCACTATGACATTGATGTCAGGAGAGCCGCTCTAATTCACAGTACCTGAAGATATGGTCCAACTGCTCTTAGGCTCAGACTCTGTGGGACCTGTGTCTGTACTTCTGAGATGAATCAGATATATTCTTTTAAATACTGAGCTTTTGAGAAAACTGATCAGTAGTCAGCTTTTTCAAAACAGCTTCCATGTTTTAAAGAGCTCTTTGTTGGGGGAAGGGAGCTGTTGTTTTTTGGTTTTGTTTTTTAATACAGTGAATTTTCTAAAGGAGTTGAGACTTGGAGGGTGAGTGGCATGAACTTACTGAAAATCAACCCCTGTAGATACAGTGTCTGAAGAAAGTAGCAGGTATAATAGCATGTATTCTCAAATTTACTTAATACACAGGTTCATTTTTCTCCCTTCAGGTTACAAGGGGCTTTGAAAATACCGTGCAGCAACTAGGACTCCACAACTGACTTAAACCACCCAACTCAATGCACTAAACACGTGCTAGTCATCCCAGTGACTTACATACAAATAAGTCTTAGCCCTGCCTAAGCTCACAACAGTGACTTTAGCAGCCCATGTATCGTCCTCCCAGTGCAGCTTTCTTCACTCCCATTCACCACTTAAGTCTGTCCTTGGTTTCCAGCTCCTAACACCCTGTGATTCCCATTCACTCCAGTGCGTGGCGATATGTGATGGCAGAGGACAAAGGCGCTGCTGGTCTCCAGAACAGGGAAGACACTACCCTTTTCCAGGCAAAGCAGAAATGTGCCATTCCAGAGTGGTCAAGACTCAAATTCAAAGCAAAGTTTTACAACTCCACAACATCAGCTGTCCCGTATCTGTAACCCAAGAAAATCAGGCCACAGGACAGGACTCTCAAGAGCATTTTCATTTCAAAGGGTATGAGTCACTGGAACACCCATGCCTGGTCTCTGAGGTCAGCCCAGCCCTTCAGAGGTGTCCCTTGGTGGACATATCTTTGAATAACTCCACTCAAGTTCACCAGAATTTTGCACTCAAACCCTACCACCTTAGCATGAGTTCAGCCCATCTACATGAACCGGGACACTGAAGTGTGAGCAACCCCTTTTTATGTCCTCTGTAGCCAAGAGATTCAGTAAGGTTAAAAAGCCTTTGAGGAGCTTTCACTTCAACTCACAAACCGCCAGGATCATACTGAATAAGGACTCTTGCCTTCATTATATTTCATTTTAAAATTATAGGCAAAGGAACAATCTTCAGGTGTGACATACCCTTTACCCTAGTATTTTGCTCCTAGGGAAGGGAAGTTGGAATCCTTTTTAAGTAATTTTCTCTCATCGACAATATCAGTTGGCACTTCTACCATTGAGACCCATACATCAACCATGAACTTGGATCCTCAGCAACCCATGCCAGCTGAGCAAGCAGTCAAGCCAGAGCTGAGACTCTTGTCTCAGAAACATCCCACCAAAGAGCTCTCAGATGGGAGAAACTTGTAGAGATGTAGAAGAGGGAAATGAATGGCACTATCCCAGATTGCCCTTCAGAAACAAACTGGAGTTTAGGCATTCCCCAACTCCTGCAGTCCTTTCCTGGACTTTTTTCAAACCAATCTGCCAGATTCTACCCTGAGAAAGACACTGCTATTGACAGGAGATCTCAAGCAACACCAAATTGCGGAGAAATCAACAGATATCTCTGTCTGCAGAGTGAGAGCTTCCATTCTCACCCCTTTCACAGTAGTCTAAAACTGCACTCAGCTGTACCAGGATTTCAGAGTATTTCAATTCTTGTTCCCACACGCAGCACAGGAGTGCCTATAGAGCCAAAAGAATTTGGGCCAAACCACTAAGAGTTTTCTTCTTTATTAATACACACTTGACCACACACTGTTGGGCAAGGCATGTAGTCAGCGTTGCTTGTATCAGCTTACTGAAAAGACCACAACTTAGTAAACTGTGAAGTTTCTTCTCACACAGAATCGGGAAGGAAAGAAACTTCTGCTGATGTTGTGCTGAGCAGAAATTTTCTTTCCCAGAAAAGGAAGTCTCTTCATAATAGTAACATTGTTGGATGTATTTACTACCAAGCTCATCATGGCACTTGCTTTTCTTTTTTACGTTATTTGTATCTTTAACCACAACCATGTTAGCAGTTGAGTAAACATCATTCCAGCTTTGAGGGACCAGGTTAAAAATATTGTCTCCTGCTCAAAAAAATGTTCCGATGGTTTGAAACAATTCTGTGCTACAGTTCTCTGGTACTTCATACCCACCAGCATAAAGCACTTCTCAGAATGAGACCGTATGCAAGTTCACAACTTTCTTTCTGAATAGATAAACAATTTTAGAGATAATGAAGTATCTACCATTATTTTCAGAACTGGAAGCCTAGACTTACATTTCTAGGCTTGTTGTTTGCTTTTCCAGAGATAGAAAACTTCCATTATCCATTTTCAAAAATGGATATTCAACATATGTGAATTTCGGCACTTGATTTTAGGTATTAAAGTTTCGTTTGAAAATACTGACACTGGTATCTTTTGCAGATTAACTCAAAATCCTCCAGCTACATTAAAAGACAATTCATCCACAAGTTCTTTATTTAGGTGTGGACAAAAACGCTTCTCCTAAGTATTTATTCATGTCTACAGATACACACATAGTGGTTGCACAGATCAGAAGGAGACCAATTATCACTCTGTACAACTGAATGTTTGACAAAGAAGTATAAAAAGAAAGATCCTAAAAAAGAAGCAGTATGATCCACAGACACACACACTTGTGCACACACATCTTTTAGGAGAGGGACCAAGGACAATAGTGCCTACCTCCATTGCTCCCCTCCTTCATCCAATCCCAAAGATTGTTCTCTCTAACAAAGTCTGTTACTGAAGCTAATAATTTTCTGAAATTTAAGAGAAAACACAGCATAACAATCTCATTCTGGGGATTTTCTTATTATGGATAAAAAGAGTTTCATCTAAGTAAAGTCTAGCTTAAATTTCCCTTACAGGAGGAGATTTCCAATGATTTATCAAAATTCTGCTTCAGGTATCAGAGTAGCAACAGCACTGTTACAATCCCTATCCCACAAATGGTAAGTATCAGCTCATTCTATAAACTCAACCTTTCATCTTATTGTTCTAGTACAGATTGTTCCAGTTTAGCTGCTTCCTGAACTTCAGGGCTTGGAAGAAGTAAAGAGCATAAAAAACAACCTGAGCCTATGCAATGTACTTCACTTGCCTCATAAACATTGTGCTTCTAGACATTAGCTGAGTTGCATTTGAATACAATACTCTGGTAAGCAAATGTGATGCAACATTCCCGTATATAATATTCCCTCTGAGAGTAATATTAAAACATGTATTTCCCTGCACAAGGAGAAGGCAGAGCTATATCCCATGCCAGATTGTCTGGATACAGAAGTCTAACACTGTATTGGTAGAGATATCTGAATCTAGGATTTAGCCCAATGTATATGAAGATTTTAGCAGGAAAATGAACAGAATAGAGAGCCAGGTAGTTTGTAGAAATGCAATTTAAATTTCTCCCAAGTCCACAGCATCTTCTGAATTGGATTTTGGTATGAGCCAGTATCTATTGTAAACAGAACAAATAATATTTTTTTTTTTCATGTGATAAAGATAAGAAATTGCTGTCTTCATAGAAGCACTCATTGTCTCTTGGAAGATCACCAGGATGGCCAGGAACTGCCAATCCTAGGGAAAAAGCTCAGACTTCCCTCATGATCCTACGATACTGCAGCTCTATACTTGCCATCTGCAAGGAGGCCATATCTTAATGCATCAATCCACTGTATGCTTGTGAGCACAAGCAACAGTTTTCCTTTGTCTACCTTCTTGTTTAAACGTTCGATAATAAAAACAAAAAAATTCAAGGCTTGCACTTGTTTTCTGCTTTCTAATGGAAACTCTTGAAAAATTTGCAATCTTAATTAGTACTCAAGAGTATAGTAAAATACAAGGAAATAAAAGTTCCAGCATAACAAAAGCAGAATGTGTGGAAAATATAAACAATTTGATTCAGTAGCATACAAGGGATTGAGGCCTGTTTGTCACCAGATCTCCCTCAAACTTCCCCCTGGAGTGAAACTCAAGAAGCATGCATGGACGAAAGCATGTCAGGACTTGGTGTGGAAGCCAAAACAAGAATAGCTGCAGTAGTAACACTGTTCCACATTCATAAGGTCTTGGGTTACCAAGATAAATTCGGCTACGAGACTCAGCCTTGTGCATTCTTAACCCCTTCACTACAGGTTGCCTTCATACAGGGTGGTGTGGAGAGGTGGAGAGGGAACGCTAGTAAGCCTCAGGAAGGGCTGTTTCTTCTGGCTGACAGCAATATGTACGCTACCACTCAGAATTCATCTTTTCAGAGATTTGAAAAGTCTTATTTAAGAGGTAATGGGTATTGCTGTGGTTATAAAGTCTTTTGCCATGATAGTACACTGATGCGATTAAGACAGCCATTATCCTCATATATTAGGGCATAAGACCTGCTCATCCCAGTGTCCCCAAATACAATATTAAAATAATAATAAAAAAATGCTTAGTTACATTGCTTCCAGTTCATTTTTTGAAAGTTTTCACTTCCTTCAGCTAATGAAAGGCACCTTTTGAGGTAATGACTTTCTTTTTCAGCTCCTAGATGCTAGACCAGCTGCAGTGCTAGCAGACAGGCAGCTATGATTTTCTTATCTTTCTGAATCATGAAATTACAAAACTATTATTTCTGGGTTTCCAGTTTTACACTGACTGGAACCTCTAATCTTCTCTTTCAACAATATATTAGTGCAAACAATATTGAGAAAAGAACTTTCCCTCACCAACACATCTCATCAAATTTCTTCTTTTCAAAGGATATGAAAGACATATTTTAATAAATTCTTGACCATGCGCATTTAGCCGTGTTGAGAAAACTTTCTTTTTGTACTTGCTGTGCAAGAAGCAGACATAGTGTAACGTTTGAAAAAAGCCTTGGATTTTTTTTTTCTCCTGAAATGATCAGCAAGAAATAGAGGAAATATTGCAACAAGACCTACTGATGTGATAGTTAGGTTCACAACCTATTAAAGAGTAAAATTTCCACTGTGTTTCTATCAAATCTCAACAGAGGCTCACTCCATTCTTGGTCTGCCGGAATTTTGGTTTTGATCACTCCAGCAGCATCAATGTCTCATTTTTAACATGGGGACCCATAAATATTTCCCTCCGTGACAAGTGAACTGTAGGAATAAAGCCATGAATTTGGGGGTAATTGATCAACACACATAAAAAGGGCACATGTAGGTATGCAGACAGTAGAACTCATAGTAAGTACAGAGGCTTATGGTCCACTGAGTCAGATAAAGAACTAAGAGTCAGGTTTATGTCAGATGCTTGCAAGAATAGCGAGCATCAAAAGCTCCTTTTGTCTGAACTTGTGGCTTCTTCCCCAAAGGGTGGGTGGTGGTGAATCTTCAACTTTCCAAAGCTTTTCTAAGACTGCAGAGGGAAAAGCCCTGTTAACAGACTGAAAATACTACCATGTATGTGAGCTGGGAAGGCCAGCTCAATCCTAGCAGCAGTCAGTCCTTCCTCACCCAGATCCAAGCACTCAGGTTGAATCCCACTCTGAACTCTTCACCTCCTTTCCAGCACGCTTCACCTCTAAATATAAACTGCACCACTGACATGATTGCAGCTGGCATTAATGTTTTCAGATGTTTTCCATGTTGTCCTTGGCTTTATTTACTATGTTAAGTCAGAGGAAATTCTGATCTAAGCAGCAAAGAAGTAGCCAAACTATATGCAGATGAAAAGAAAATAATAGACAGAAAACCATAGGAACCAATGGGTAGGTGCAGAGAGGCAGGAAAAGAGATTCATAGAAAGCAAGTGCTCTGATGAGCCCGAAGTAAGCTGGGCTAGTAATGCTAATCTGAAACATTAAATATCCTGCAAGTGTTAGAACCTCTTTCATCTGTAATTCTTACAGAAACAAAACTGTACAATGCGAGCAAATGTCTTTGCACCAGAGATCTTTGAACTCCAGTAAACATTAACAAACTATGCAGAGCTGAATTTCCCCCAGTATTTGAGCAGCTAGAGAAAGACCCTACAGGAGAAAAACTGCAGACAGCAAAGTGTCTTGCTTGTGTCATTCAGTGGAGCTATCTGAACTTCAGCTCAAGTCTGTGTACACAAATGTGGGACTACATAAAAATTTCAGAATTACAAGCCTTTTTAAGAACTCAAAGCAAATTGCAAAGCTAGCATGAACAAATGCAGGAAAGCAGTATGTACCCTAACAGAGGAACTTTATCTCATGCTATTAGATCTCTAGCTTCTTCATGAAATCATGAGTAAAGTGATAACAATAAAAGGCTGCTTCTTTCCCTGTTGCAGAGTAATGAACACTGCCACAGTATGCAGACAATCCACACAGACAATCACACAGACTTGTTGTGTGTCAATTCTAATTTTTCCATTGCAATGTAAATGGTAAAGGATTTAGTGTGAGCTTTGGAGGTGAGGCAGCGGGAACAGGGTTGAGTTCTGAGGTAAACAAAGTGAAAGGGAGGAAGATCTGCTAAAAAAAATAAACCATAGAAAAACAAAAACAAACCAAAACAATAAATAACCGTGCAAAAAGATGCCAATATTAGCTGAACAGCAAACTGATCAAGGAAAGCTGGAAAAATACCAGAGCCCTGTTTTCCGAGTACTACAAGCTGTCACTAAGTGCAGCCTTTAAAGAAGAAAAAGGCTCTATACTTGAAGGAAAGTTTAAGAGACAAGCCTAAGTACATACGTGCTTTACATGTATTTAGCTAGCACACCGTGGCCTGCTGTGTTTTTCTCCATTACTACCAATAAATAAGCTTTTCCATTAATGTTTTACAGATTTTTCTAACATCTAGCCCTTATCTTAACATTGCATGTCTCTTAATTCACCTAAACACTTGCATAAACATACAGGGGGTGGGCTGTTGCTGTTTGATGAACCAACATACAGTATAAAATGTTTGGACAGAGGCTAGTGTACAAAATCATGTATCCATACTAGGCTGTAATAAGCAGAAATGTATGTATTTGTACATTTGTATGCATTTGTTGCATGCTCAAAAGTAACTTTAAACCTGTAGCTTCATCACTGTGATGCCTTCTGCTTCTCTTTCATCAGGTGGACATTCATCTCTAAGACTAACCACATTCACATGAAAGACTCAGGACAGAGAAAGGCCATTTAGCTGTAAGGACAAGGGAAGAATAGGGATGGGGTAACAAAATAAACCATCAAACAGGAGTATTTGGTTGTTTTGCATTGGAAAACAAGAATAGCATCCATAACTTTGTAAAAGACCTTGGTCCTGTGAACTTTGTTTTCTCCCAGTCCACACAGCCCTGTTTCTGCCTCTGGGAGCATAGGGATAACCAACAAAATCCCCACTAAGATTACTGTGCACATGCTTGAATGAATGAGAACTCATTAATGCATTTAGGCGTTAGCAACATTCAGTATGTTAAAAATAAAAAGAATAGCACAATTTTGTATCTAGAGAAATCTCTAAATATTATGCTTCAGGACACAAACTAATTCCCTTCAATAGTCAGTTTAATTTATACCCTCTATACTATGTTGTGCAATGAACAGTTGCTCAAAAAGCGCTTTTCTTGCTGGAAAGCACTGGATATTCATTGTCCCTAGGGTACTAGGACACAAACAGCCAGATCTGGAGAATCACAGCTCCTGTGTTTCTATGGTATATCCTCATCTAGCAAGGGATAAAATAATTCAGAGACTAATACAGTATTAACTGTCCTGTTAGACAACTAGTAATGCACCAGTAATTTCAGTTAAGTATTTTACAAGGGCCAGAGAGAAACCTCAGACTCTCAGCATATCCATCTGCACAAGGTTTCTCCCTTACCTCAGCAAGAGCTGTGAAAGAAAACTGTCTGCACCTTGCCCACTACATTGCCAGCTCCTGTATTTCAGTGTAAACATACCACTTCCACTGGAAATTTAAGCTTAAATATCATATGATGCCTGGAAGTCACTAAGGGCACACATCGCTTTCTTGAAATCCTGTTGAAGGGGAAGAGCATTTGACAGAGTATGGGGCAAGAACAGCCACAGCTTCTGCAGCTTCAGGACTGCTGCAAACTTTTCTGCTCTGTTTTCTGTTCAAAGCTATGTCATCTGGGGCTGCAGACTAGCACCAACAAGAGCTCCTAATTTGCCTCTAATCACATACAGGCAAAAGTATCTCAGCTCAATAAATCAAGATTACCGACTCATGTACTAGCTTAAAAGTACTCCTTTCTGTACTTATGGAGGGAGGGAAGGCAGGGAGAGGGTGCAAGATTTCCCATAGGCTGTTAATATGCATAAGCAATCAATTTTTCTTAACTGAAAAAGAACTGAAATGGAGCGGAAAACTAAAATCATTTCCCCACAAAAAAAAAAAAAAAAAAAAA
>Ga0065711_1002782_pt1 | contig 31727 bp, 7 predicted proteins | sample Hoacrofraction12_FD_59098 | JGI IMG/M metagenome (GOLD analysis project Ga0065711, IMG submission 59098) | Hoatzin crop microbial communities from Cojedes, Venezuela - Epithelial fraction 12 v2 (version 2) | ecosystem: Host-associated > Birds > Digestive system > Esophagus > Crop | place... | reverse complement strand
TCAGTAGTGCCCAGCGACAGGACAAGGGGCAATGGGCACAAACTGAAGCACAGGAAGTTCCGTCTGAACATGAGGAAGAACTTCTTCCCTCTGAGGGTGACGGAGCACTGGAACAGGCTGCCCAGGCAGGTGGTGGAGTCTCCTTCTCTGGAGGTATTCAAGACCCGCCTGAACAAGGTCCTGTGCAGCCTGCTGTAGGTGACCCTGCTTTGGCAGGAGGGTTGGACTAGATGACCCACAGAGGTCCCTTCCAACCCCTACCATTCTGTGATTCTGTGATTCTGTGATTCTGTGACCCAATTTTCACAGCAATTTCAGCTAACTAAGGTGTTTTCACATCCTGTCTCAGGGTAAGTTACTGCTGCTCTCGCCCAGGATGACAACCTGTACCGACAGCCATTACAATGGTGGAAGAAACACCTTCAGTGTGGTGGAAGCTGCTGTGAAAACCTACCCAACTCTGCTGTGAGCGAGTACAAAAATACAAGCCACAGGCTGAGCAGGCAAGTAACAGTAGAAAGGGAGACTGACACAATAAAAGACAAACAATTTTCTGAACAGCTAAGAGGGCAAATACTCTGATTCATAACAGAGGCAAAAACATCCCTTCAGCAGACCCCTCTGAAAAGCAATCCACATACCAGAAGTCCATATACTAGTTTTCCCAACGGAAAATTTTCCTGAAAATGCTGCATTCCAGTTCTCTTTCCATAGGATAAGGAAAGAAGACGTATGCAAGGACCACATTTCTATCCAAATGCTTATGAGCTTCAGAGCTATTGCCTAAATCCTGGCAGAATATGCATTCCTTTCCTAGGTCTCACTCCAGGTACTAAGCCAGAATAATTTACTATGGATGGAGAAGGCTGGAAAAATGAAAGCAAAGACCATTTAATGGGCATGATAATCATACAAATTCTTGTCCTGGTTTTCGTTAAAACAGAACCATTTCTCTTTTAGTGAATTTTCCTTTCAGCTAAGTTCTTCTAAGCAACTGCATTTTTCTGAAGCTGGCTGCATGTTTTTCAGACAGTATCCGCTCCAGAGCTGGTAACACTTAATGTCTGTAGTTTTATTGAGCTGACAGTAGGAATGGAAGGCAGAAAAGGGCCATCCTTATAATTATTACTATAGCAGCCAAGGTTGTTGATAGACCTTTTACTTTTTTGCGAGTGAGGAGTCGTAAAGGGTCGTACTTGTGGGGAGGAGCAGACAGAACAGGTGACCCAATATTGACCAACGAAGTATTCCACGCAATGTACGTCATACTCTGTTTAAAGCGGGGGCATCACAAGGGTCTAGCTCTCTTTGTCCATGGATGGCTGTTGAAGTGGACTCTGCTCCTTGTCCTGCATCTCCCGCTCCGTGCATTGCCGCCCTGCTCTAGGCGTGCCGGCCCCACGCTACGTGTCCCCCATCTTACACATCCCTCGTGTTACACGTCCCTCGTGTTGTGACGGCAGACTGCATAACAGAGCTCCCGCACAGCTGAGAAGGCGCATATGAACGGACACTCTTCCACAACCATACCGAAACCCGTGTCTCCTTCCACCATTTTGATAAACCCAAGGGCTGTCGGAGTGCAGGATGCAGATGTCACCCGTGCCTTTGATGTGTCGTGGGCTGACGAAGTGCAGGGCAGTGAGCCTGACCACCACCCTTCCTGCAGGCTAAACAGAAGAGCAATTAGTTCCTTTATGGGGGAACATGGTTGGGCACAGCAGCAGTCACTGCCTGAGACAAGCATGGAAATAAAATTCAACTCTGTAACCAGGTGGGACATGAATTTGCAATGGTAGCAGGAGCTTGGAGACAACGGGTTGAGCTACACGAGTCTTTGCGAAAAAATGAGCAGGCCAGCAGATACAAAGCAAGTAGCAATAATTTCAACTAAGAAGGAAGCAGAGGCTCTTTGAAGCATCAGCTTAGCTAGAAGTGCAAGGTTGGGCATGGTCACGGAGAAAAGTACTCATTTTTGTGTGTTCCTGCAATGTTCAGGGATACGGCACTGCACTGAAGATGTGTAAATTTATCAGTGGGTTTATTCTCCTCCTAGAAGAACCCAGCTAACTGTTCAGGCCAGGAGGAAGCACCGAGCAAGCACAAGACATGTACACTGAAATGCCGAGTACAGCAAAACCATCCTTCCCTGATGAACGACAGCACAGACTCTTCGACAGACACTAAAGGGCCTGTAAAAGCAAGACTAGGTATTTTCCCAAAAGAGACTGCAGCTGAAAGGGAAATTACTGACTTAATGAAGAAGTTAGTGAAGAAGGTTCTGCACATTGTATTATTCAGGAAGTGAGAATAAAATCATACTCGTACCTCCTCATCTTAACATTTATGATCAAAGTAAGCATCTTGTTAAAACAAGTATTTTGTTTACTCCTTTAGTTTTTCTTGGAGAATATATGCATAAAAGCCAGCTTATCTGCACTGTGCCTAAGGGGCTGTTTTGCAAAGGACGTGAACGGGAGCAGATGCATCCTCTCCTACGCAGCGCATGGGGGAATAGCACTTAAAAGCAGAGGAGTTACTTAGCCTGATACAGTTATTGGGAGCATGTGCCTAAATTGGAAATTCAGTAAATAACGATTAAGTCATTATAGTTCACACTTCATACAAAGTTATTAACGCAGGTTTTATTCTTTTTTTTTCCTTTTTTATCCCCTATCCATTATCTTGCTTGCATCTGCTTGTGGATTGTTTTCTGTTGGGCTAATTGCCTGGGAGCGTGATACTCTCATTACCTCACCAGTGTTGCATCCATACTGATTGTGCTCTAGCCACACCGCCCAAGTTGCAGAAGGCAAAGGCAGGGACTGGGGGAATGAAGAACCGCCCACTGTTGGAGAAGACCAGGTTTCAGACTGCCTAAGGAACCTGAAGGTGCACAAGTCCATGGGGCCTGATGAGATGCATCTGCGGGTCCTGAGGGAACCGGTGAACAAAGTTGCCAAACCACTCTCCATCATATTTGAGGGGTTGTGGCGTTCTGGGGAGGTCCCCACCGATTGGAGAAGGGCCAACATCACCCCCATTTTTAAAAAGGGAAAAAAGGAAGACGTCGGGAACTACAGGCCAGTCAGACTCACCTCTGTGCCTGGCAAGACAATGGAGCAGATCCTCCTCGAAGCCATGCTAAGGCACATGGATAACAAGGAGGTGACTGGGGACAGCCAACATGGCTTCACCAAGGGCAAATCGTGCCTGACCAACTTGGTATCCTTCTATGAGGGGGTTACAGTGTTGGTGGACAAAGGGCGGGCAACTGACATCGTCTACCTGGACTTGTGCAAGGCATTCCACACTCTCCCGCATGACGTCCTTGTCTCTAAATTGGAAGGATATGGATTTGACAGATGGACCACTCATTGGGTAAGGAACTGGCTCGATGGGCGCACACACAGAGTTGCAGTCAATGGCTTGATGTCCAAGAGGAGACCAGTGACGAGTGGTGTGCCTCAGGGGTCGGTACTGGGGCCAGGGCTGTTCAACATCTTTGTCGGCGATACGGATGGTGGGACCGAGTGCACCCTCAGCAAGTTTGCCGACGACACCAAGCTGTGTGGTGAGGTTGACACGCTGGAGGGAAGGGATGCCATTCAGAGGGACCCTGACAGGCTGGAGAGGTGGGCCTGCATGAACCGCATGAAGTTCAACAAGGCCAAGTACAAGGTCCTGCACATCAGTTGGGGCAACCCGAAACACAACTACAGGCTGGGCGGAGAGTGGCTCGAGAGCAGACCTGAGGTGAAGGACTTGAGGGTACTGGTGGATGAGAAGCTCAACATGAGCCGGCAATGTGCGCTTGTAGCCCAGAAAGCCAACCGTATCCTGGGCTGCATCAAGAGAAACATGGCCAGCAGGTTGAGGGAGGTGATTCTGCCCCTTTACTCCGCTCTGGTGAGACCTCACCTGGAGTGCTGCGTCCAGCTCTGGAGCCCCCAACATATCAAGGACATGGATGTGTTGGAGTGGGTCCAGCGGAGGGCCACGAAGATGATCAGAGGGCTGGAGTACCTCTCCTACGAGGACAGGCTGAGGGAGTTGGGGCTGTTCAGCCTGGAAAAAGAGAAGGCTCCAGGGTGACCTTAGAGCAGCCTTCCAGTACCTGAAGGGGCCTACAGGAAGGATGGAGAGGGACTTTTCATAAGGGTGTGTAGTGATAGGACAAGGGGGAATGGCTCTAAACTAAAAGAGGGCAGATTTAGATTAGGTATTAGAAAGAAATTCTTCACCATGCGGGTGGTGAGGCACTGGCACAGGTTGCCCAGAGAAGCTGTGGATGTCCCCTCCCTGGCAGTGTTCAAGGCCAGGTTGGATGCAGCTCTGAGCAACCTGATCTAGTGGAAGGTGTCCCTGCTCACAGCAGGGGGGTTGGAACCAGATGATCTTTAAGGTCCCTTCCAACCCTTACCATGCCATGATTCTATGAGTAGGACATAGCTTCGCAGTCATGATTTAAAACTGAAGGGGGTGCCACATCCATCTCCAGCCACAAATACTCAGTTGCTTCCTCCTATCTACTCAGGTGTTTATATGACCGCAGATCTGGCTGTAGAGTTAACACAACCCTGCAAATAAGAGAGACCTTTTCAACCAGAGCAGAGCAAGAGCCACATGAGCACCAGAGTCACTGTAATGGTGGTGGTCATGTATGTCAGTAGGGTGGGAAATGATGGGCAGTAAACATGGAGACATTAGATGCTGCAGATTATGCATACAAAATGCAATATCCAGGAGAGGAAACAGCGCATGGAGGAGATCAGCTTTCCAGAGACTGTGTGGCAGCCACACTAACTGTAGAATATCCAAAAGACATTCTTTTGCACAGCTGGTTTAATTACACATATATATTACATATATAACCAGTTAACAACCTCCACATTCCCTGCATCAAGACAAACTCAGTAAGAGGTTTTGTTGTTTCATCTTTTCTTTTCTCTAGGTGTCCTGGTTTTGGCTGAGATAGAGCTAATTTTCCTCTCAGTAGCCTCAGTCAGCCGAAACCTGGACACCAGGCAAGTGAAAATAAATGATCAGTTTCCAGCGTCAAAAGCCTGGTTTCTTTTTATCATGAATGTACAAAAGATTACTTGCATGGCAGGGTGAGAGAGTCTTAATCTTTACAGCTCTGCTCCTACACCACTTGGGAGTTAGCCCTGGACTTCTGAATGTGCATGATTCGTGTATCTCACCTGGTTGAGCTCTAGTTTGTTCATTAATCTTTAATGAATAGTCCATCTTGCCAGGGTACTTTCACAGTAGCAGGCCAAATTCCATCTTTTTATTTCATTCTAGTGTAAAAATTTCTGGAGTCACCAGAGGGCACCATTACAGATAGCTTTAGAAGTTTCATGTAACTGAGCTGTAAGAAAGTAGCTTTTGGGAAAAGTGCCTGTTAACAGTCACAGGAGTCCTTACAGGGACTGGGCATTCACAGGACAGGGGAGTATTTCTGCTTGCCCTTTCCTTAGACTCAGCACGATACCACACATATTCTGCACTGCAGCAAATGCTACAAATTCCATTGAAAATAGTTTAACTTAATTATAAGCAGATCCAAATCAGAGAATTAGCGATTGAGTAATTAAAAACATGCGTTTCATCTTCAGCCATCTCCTTTCTCCATATATCTTCTTCTCTTAGCGGCATTTGTTGTGATGAATCTAAGAGATTGTGACAAAAAGAATTAACAAATCTCACATGACACCGTATTCCGTTTGACTTCGAAGATTTTATTTCCAGTAAACGCTTATTTCTTTCTTCTCGCATGTGGCTTTGCCTCACGATGTGCTTCATCAGCAAAGAAATATAATTTACCTTCCTTTACCCAGAGAGACATAAAAATGCAGAGTCAGTCTCACACCAGTAGCATACAGCCTCCTAGCTCTCCTTGCCAGCAGAGAGTCTGTTCAGCTCATTCCCACATCTCTTCGAGAGCCATTGCTGCCAGACCCACAGCTATGTTAAGAATAAAGCAGTTCCTTTCCAAACATGTTTTCAAGGACTTGTGTATTTTTTTACAGTATCAGACTTCACGTTATGACATCCTTTCCACTGATTATTGATAGATTCATTTGAAGTCTATTCATGCTTATCTGGAAAGATAATCTTGCATGCAAGAGCAAAATGTGGCAGCAGTCAGAGCTCAGAGTTGGCCCCTAGACACGTCTAGGAAACTATTTTATAAGGATTTAAACAATTCATGTTTTCAAAAAAGCAGGCATTAACTGCTGCGATGCTGACTAAGGACAGATGCACAAGCCAGTAACCACAAGCCAGCGGCTCTGCAGGGAGTATCAGTGTACATACCCTTACCTGCCTCCCCCTTCCTCCTGTAAATGCAAGGTACGTTGCTTTCCAAGGATATCCTGCTTACTACTGTGTATTTCAGGGGAAAACATACACACACACACACTTACTGTGAAACAGTGGATGAACAGGACGCCAGGCATCAATTTGGATCCAGCCTTTTGCAAAGTATGTGTTGCCCCTGTACCTCAGCGATGTCAGTTCTTCTGCAAGCCCAGCGCACGCATTTCACTCCACAGACCTAACAGGCCTATGTTAATATGTGCATTTCTTTATCAATACATTACAATATAACTGCCAGTCTTCTGGAAACTGCATTATTCATCAAGCAGTAATTCAGATGCTTAGTAAAACGAAGATAATTTACTCCCAAGTTGCTGGATATGGTTGAAGATTTTTTTCCCCTTCTCATATTTTGCTTTCTTTCAGTGGATAATTTATGAGTAAATCTGCAAATGATCTTTTATGAGCAGCTGCATCAGACCTGGCACTGTCAGGTTTTCAAACACTGAGGTTAAGCTGTGCAGCCACAAGGAGCCTTTTGTTGGTATTTTAAAGTAGGTAGGTTTAATGAAAGAACAACAACGACCACACACTTTGCTCAAATTATTAATGACAACATTCTGTGCTCGGGAATGGCTGATTTTGCTAAGGAGATTTGTCCCTGAACTCATTTACATTAGCTATTTCAGCTATGCAAACCACACAAGTCAGGTTGTGCTGCCTTCCGAAGAGCTTCATCCAGTACTATGCTGAAGGTCCAACTACTCAGAAAAATTTTGTTTCTTCATCTCTCTCTGGACCCTTTCCCTATCCTCTTCGTGAAAGGAAAAAGGAAGCACAAAGACTGCACTGGACAAAGGAGAGCCACTTTTCACACCTCTCTCTAGTACTCCAAATGTGTGTCTGGATTATTTTTCACGTAGCATCAGGTATGGTCATGAGATGGTCCCTCATACTGAACAAAGTAGCTAACAACTCATGACAGATGGCCTGCAGAGCAGACTGAGACTTCCAAGGGATGGACTTGCTCTGCTGGAAACAATCCTTACATCCGATCCCCTGAAGCTGCTCCTGCTCAAGCGGGGGAAGTTTTCAGCCCAGACCTTGAAAAATTCTGTCTGTGGGTTAAAGGAATTTCTGGTCTTTACCGAGTCAAATTCAAGTATGCCGTCAGGTATGGGCAAATAACTCTTAGTAACTTCAAAATATGTACAAACCCCTGATTTGATCCTTTTTTGTTGTACCCGCTCTGTTGCTATGACAAATAGTAACTCCTCTTAGATTTAACTTACATAGTAATATTAATTCTGTGCACTTCCACGGTATTTTACCTTTGTTTGAAAATACTTCACAGACATTACTTGCCCTACACAGAGGGAAAGATATTTTTGTGACATTCTGTGAAGAACGTAGAAAAGTACTGCAAAACAGTCACGCTGCCAAAGTCACACCATTATTAGCAGAGGCATATTTCTGTACAAAGCTTCACCTATGAGCAAGCAGTAGAAACTACAATAAGGAATAAAATTATTAAACAGACAAATATCTCATACTTTGAAAGAACCTAGATTTTTTCTTTGTAAATGGACTCTGCATCAAGCACTATCAGAGTTCCTGGAAGGGCTCAGCAGCCACAAGGATGAAGATGGTTTGGTTGTTAAGTGTATTTGAGTTTCAAGAAAGCTTTCAACCATGTTCCTCAGCAAGGCTTTTAAGGAAACCAAGCAGCCATGGCTTAAGGAAGATCCTTCCAGGGGTAAGTAATTGTTAAAAGATGGGAAACAGAAGACAAGACAGTCGTGCTCACAGTGGAGAAAGTTCATTAGTGCCGTTCCCCAGAGATCTGTGATGGAGCTATTTGGTTCAGCGTACCTAGAAAAGGGGGCAAACAAGAATATGAGAGAGTTCACTGATGACAGAAGTTATTGAGGGTGGTGAGAATGAGGGGTGACAGGCTGCACAAAGAATCAGTCAGTTCGCAATAAAATGGCAGACAGAATTCAATATAGATATATGCAAAATGATGCACAGGCAGAAAAGTAATACTAACTTCACATATACAGGCGTGTATATGTGGTCAGAGCTGACCATTAGCACTCAGAAGTGAGACACCTAGGCTACGATAGAAGCTCCATATGGTTTCAGCTCAGTGCTCAACAGAGATCACAAGGATGCTGTGAACGCTGAAGTTTAGTATTAAGTCAGTGGAAGACTGGGCAATCTTGGAAACGACATCTGTCAAGCTTAGCTAAATGCACAAACCCCACATTCAGCTCAGGATGTGAAAATGGCTGGAGGCTGGGAGAGCAGTAAAGGAAGACACATTTATACCTGCTCTGTTCTTAGGCTTTTATCAAGGCATCCACTTACAGTGCCTGCTGGAGACAGGATTGGTATCAGCTAGAAGGATCTCAGCGAGGCCCAGCACAACCATTCTTCTTCTATATTCTAGTTACTGCTCTATGAAACGATTGTAATCCTCAGGAGCTTTCAGGCTGAGAGGTACATTGATAGAAACTTCTGTTTTGCTAGAAATGCCATCTCAGAATGGCAGGTAGCCCAGTCTACAACCGCTCTGGGTCAATAAGCCTGAAATAAGCAACACCTTTCATCCCTTAACAGCTATGAAGACAGCAAAATGCTGGCAACGGGAAGCGCTCGCTGCACATGTTACCCTCAGTTGTGTTTCCATCTTAGAGATAACAGTAAGTTTGGGACTTTGCATTAGGCCAGAAAAGAACAAGACATTTGTGTCCTTTGAACAACTTTGAGTTGCACATACAAAAACCAGTGAAATTTATTTCTTTTGGCAGCAAGCCACTGAAGGCCTATGTTTTCAGAGGTGTCATAGCTATTTAGCTAACTTTGTGAATTAATCTACTTTTACTCTGGAGTTTGCATTTTTACTTCTAGTCTGATAACTGGAGAGAGGAAGTATTTTCAGACACTTGCAGTGAGCAATCTGAAAAAGTATTTATTAACAGGAGTTAATAAAACTAATCCCAGAGCTTAACTTCCAGTGAGATGCAGCATGTTTCCCCGACGTTATGCAGTGCAAGGAGGTGAATGATTATAAATACACAGCATAGTCTAAACCAAAAAAATCTAAACTTGCATTGTATTAACAGTCAGTGAAGTCTAAAATTCAACTTCAAATCTAGCCCATCAGAGAAATTTATTAGTTACTGAACATTGTTACTTTTGAGTGAATCTACAAATGTTGTTTTTGTCTTTCAGAATATGCAAGCAACCTTTTTCTGTTCAAAGCCTCCTCTTGAACGGTCACATTGTATAGCTGAAGTTTGTGGACCGGTCAGCAAGTTAACTCCTACACATCACAAGGGCACTGGACCACGATGTAGGTGCCCAAGCATGCACCAGTCTCCCCGCAAACTACACTGGAGGCTGAGACTTCGCTCGGGCTCTGCTCCTGGGAAGTTGCTCGCCTTGCGATGCTCCCGGAGAAACAGCACAAGAGGGCGCCTGATGCCTCGAGTATCTGAGGTCTGACTTTCACATGCCATCTTTTCTGCAATAATATGTCGTATTTCCAATGTCAAATTCCAATCAAAAACTGATTACAGCGAAGTGGGATGGGAAAGGGCATGACAAAGCCCTGAGCAACACTGCAGCTGCATATGGTTTAGTCCCAGTTTTGCTCACCTAAGACAATTTGAGAATATTTTCATAATCTATTAAATAGACTGGATTCTCTATCAAAAATTCTGCGTTTTCTAAGTAAAAACCTGTATTAATTTTTGTGGGGAAAAAAACCCCTTGTCGTATGTGAGATTTAAATGGTAGGAAGCAGGAAAAACATCTCCAGCAAAACAGTAAGACAAAAGCCTAAAAGGTTAAACAATTTTATGTCAAATATAGCCTGGCAACCACCCAAACCGTGGACTTTGGCAGATTGCTTGTTGGTTATAACAGAAGCCACTTCCTCAGCAGCAACAGGCATATCAACACTATTGTCTGCTTCCTGGGGACCGGTTGGGGTGTTTCAGTCCTCTGGGTGGGAGCTCGAAGCGAGTGACTGAAAAACACAAAGCCACAAACTCCCACCGGCGGCCCCGTGGGGAATTCTCACATGCCTATCTCGTTAGGAAATGAATCGGGGTATTTTTCTCCCTGCCCTGACTCCGGGCACTCTGACAGCTCCATTCAGCAGTGGGGAGGAAGGCTCTGCCCAGGGCTCCTCCACAGCTGCAGATGACTCATGCTGGAAGAGCCCCTTTCAGCCAGATTTAAGGGAACAAAGTCTTTCAGAAGTTTTTTTACAAGTTCGTTTGAACATGCTGATTTCTCTCACTTTAAAGCTGTCTGCGTCACTGCTGCCCGCACCGCAGAGCCCGGCCTGGCACACAGGCAGTGATCCAGCCCAGGCTGCTCCCACCTAGCCTGTGAGTCTCCTGCGGCAGCTTCCCCACGGACACACCGCTCCGACCTTGGGACACGCTGGAGAACCAGTGGCACAAGCCCTGCCGCTCTCCTGGCCCACGCAGGGAGCGTGGGCAGATGGGACTCTCTCGGTGCTTTCCTCCTGCGACCAGAGCTGCCTGGCCAGAGGAGCAGGGATGCGTTTGAAGCTCCCGTTCCTGCTTTTCACTGCTTTGGAGATGAGCAGTTTCCCTCCCCTCTCCTTCCTTTCCACAGCTCCGTATGGGACTATGGAGGCACAAACGGAGTGATGCAGGCTCCAGCTGCCCACCCACACTAGGTGAAGGCGCACAACCCTGCAAGGAGCTTCCTACAGAAGACAGCATGAGGAAGGTACTCCTCCCACTGCCACTGCCTCCTCCCCCTCTGCTCCCCACTTCTATGCAAGCGAGGCTCAAAAAAAGGGACCCTCCATTGGGATTTCAGCCATCAGAGCAGAAGCAAAGTCTTCTCATAGGGGAACGAGAAAGCCTTTCTTGCTGAGGTCCAGGCAGAGCCCACAGCACGCTCCCCCACAGCAGTGCACAAGAACGACATTATTACGCTAATGTATGAGACAGGACGTGCAACCAAGCATGAAAACCACTGAAAGTGAGAATCTATGAAGCGCTGCCAAGAACACTAACGACAGCACCAAACAGAAAATGAGAAAATAGGTTTAGTTCATCTAACTTCTTCCAGTTTTAGTAATCTCTAGCATCACTTGCAAGATTAGGTGGTAAAAACAGGTCCTCGAATAACCACTGCTCAGGGCCTTTAAACTTCACCAGCAAAAATGAAGTTGTTTTTCCCCTCCCTCCCCAAGGTGACCTTCTAATGTCTTACCCCAGTCCACAAACTGAATTCAGTACTTTGACACCAGTCTGATGATCCAGATAAACTGGCTGTGATTTGTAAACCTTCCCCTCCCCCACCCTTTTTTTTTTTAGTTCATTACCAATGATCTTAGCCATTCTTGCATTTGTCTTTTTACTATGTGGATTCCTTTATTTTCCAGAAAACCACACTGAGGTCTTCAGTCTCCTTCAGCATAGCTCACCTGCCTAACTGCAGCTGCCTGAGTCTAGACTTCTTTACAGTCACACAAGAGCCACCTATTTCACCTCATATTGATGTAAACATACAAATAGTTTTGTTTTAAACACACAAGTAGCTAGTGAAAGGTGTCCCTGCCCACGGCATGGGGGTTGGAACTAGACGATCTTTAAGGTCCCTTTCAACCCAAACCATTCTATGGTTCTGTGAAACGGGGTCATCTGAACCACACTATCCATAAGACAGGCTAAGAGAGTTGGGGCTGTTCAGCCTGGAGAAGAGAAGGCTCCGGGGTGACCTTAGAGCAGCCTTCCAGTACCTGAAGGGGCCTACAGGAAGGCTGGAGAGGGGCTTTTCACAAGGGTGTGTAGTGATAGGACAAGGGGGAATGGCTCTAAACTGAAAGAGGGTGGATTTAGACTGGACATAAGGAAGAAATCCTTCACTCTGAGGGTGGTGAGGCACTGGCACAGGTTGCCCAGAGAAGCTGTGGCTGCCCGCTCCCTGGCACTGGTCAAGGTCAGGTTGGATGGGGCTTGGAAGAACCTGATCTAGTGGAAGGTGTCCCTGCCCATGGCAGGGGGGGTGGGAACTAGGTGATCTTTAAAGTCTCTTCCAACCCAAACCATTCTATGATTTTAAGACTTCTCTCCATCGATCCTAGAAGTTTCTAGGAAAGATCCTAGAAGCTCACAGTCAGCCAAGTTTGTGTCCCCTACCTGCCTTCACATCAAGCAGCTGACAAACAGAGCAGCAATGCCCAGGAGAGGGGTGGCAGCTGGCATGGGGAAGCAGTATCTTCAACAGCCACTGCTTTCCCGACAGTTACAAATGTGCGTATAACTTACAGATACGATTTCATGAAACCATAAAGTCAATCTGATTGATGACTGCTGCCAAAATGGGAGGTTCCCCCTCATGCTTCCCTTGCACTGGCACCCACTCAACCCCACAACAAACTGTTCACAGACCTACGGCTGGCATCCGCTGACCACTGCAAGAAAAGTGAGGTTTCTTCTGCTGACCCAGCTCACTGCAAGTTAACCTGACTGCCAGTGCTGGTATGCAGGTGGACTGGGGAGGGCAGGAAGCTCACATGGACCAGAGTATGCGACCTGCTTGGTTGAATCACTGAATGATGCGCTAAGTTAATGAACAGGTTTGAAATGAACTGGTAAAGACCCCCATATGGACATACGTTTGGAGTTTACAACTTTACTATCAAGCAGTTATATCAACTCCATTTCATATGCCCTGGTTTGCAGGTTTCAATTTTCGTCCCACAGGACTGGTAAAGCAGATGGGGCAGCTCACGGCAGACAGAGCTGGTGCTTCAGTGCTGTGCAGCATCTGAGAGGTCCTTCATCAACCACACCTCCAATTTTCCAAAGTTTCTAAAAGCTGTCTCCCATACAAATCATGCTAATTTAAACCATTACTAATTGCAGGATTTTTGGAGCTGAAGTCATGGATATATGACTCTGCTGCTTTGATGTACGATATAGAATCTGTACAGCATAATACAAAATATTGCAGCCTTAGCAACATATCATTCCCCTCAAAAGCTCGTTCATAAACCACCATTTTCTACAACGTAAACAACCTCACACAGAAATTATTAGATGAAATACAAGCAGGTGTTGCTGTTATTCACAAGACATTTTCAGTTCCCTGCTGTTTTATCTATATAATCTACCTTATGTTTGGAAAATACAGTAATTGTGTCATTGCTTCCCCTGGTAATTCAGCATCAGATCCCATAAACCTAGAGGTATTAAAAATATAATTAATCTCCTTAAATTTTGGAAAATTTTATTTAATAATCCTATTTTTTTAACACTCATGCAGGTTGAAATACGATGAAAATACCACTTTTTTTGTAGCAAATATGAGATTAATCCAGCCTCAGATTTTAAATGAGCTTTTGTACAAAATACGCCCAGAAATCAGACACCTTCCAAAAAAATTCCGGTATTAAATAGTATTAAGCAGCCTTAGAATAACCCCTAGTCTTATCAGCAGACTGCCATCAAATTAAGGTGGCCTGCTTTCTCTCATTTATACCCCCCTATAGACCAGGGCAGAGAATCAGACCCTCTAGAAACAAAAACCGTGTACAGCTGTGACAATTACATTACTCCCAAGTGCAGTCACTTGTGGTATGAGCTACAGGCCCTGAATTTACCTCCCTTAATTTTGCAAATGTGCTCTCCATTGTAAATACTTTGAAAAGAAACCAACCAACAAGAGAAAGAATAGTGACTGCTGATTTAGAACCCACAGAAAACAATTCTTTGCTTCGACTACAATAGGGGGTACACGAATGAATAAATGCGCTGCTTTTGAGGCCAGCAGGAACCGGGTTGGCATCCCTGTTCCCAGAGCTGTTCTACTTCTTTGTACCAGGTGCAGAAACAAAAAATGAGCTTCTGGCCTATGTTTCTTCAGATGACTGAAAAATCTCTGTGCTGCTATTTGTTCAGAGCTTCACACCAAGACTAATCGTGATGAGTTTAACAGTTTCCGTTCACAATCAGCTCTAAAGAAAGGTAATGGCAGTTAAGTGTAAGGCTCTGCTGTCTGAAAGGCAGCAGGCAGTCTTCCATCCCGTAGGGATCTCCACCACACTCCTCACTAACGCCCAGTAGCACAGCAATGATGTGACTAACACCGGCCAGTCTGAAGCACAGTCATGTGAATTTTTGAACCCCTGTTGTTTTAAGTAGCATATTCACAATTGTAGCTTGCCCTGTGGACGGAAGCCTCCATGCTATGGTACACAGCAGCACCTCTACAGAGCCGAAGTTCAGCATCTGAAGCCTCGCTACCAGCACACGGAGACCACGGGGACCCATTCCCCTGGTGACCAGCATCCACTGGAAAGGTCGAGGGACAAAAGACATCTGAGATCGTTTTTTTTTAAAATATGAAAAAGAGACACAGTGACAGGAACCTGAGTCTGCAGGCTTTGTGCCCCGATATCCCACACAGCGTAATCCTGCAGAGCAGCAATGGCCACCTGAATTACCGAAGCCAGGGCTGGACAGGTCTGGAAACACTCCTCACGAAGGCTGAAAATATAATTTGGTCTCAATGAAGAACTCAAAAGTACTCAAACTGCAGACTGAGCCTGTCCCAAGTTGTGTGCTTTCAACAGAACAGGCTGGACAGGACCACAAAATCATCAATACACACTATTATCCACCAATATAGCTGTGTGCTTGTGGAAGCACGAAGGTTTTTAAGTTTTAAACAGCTACTTACCCTTGAACACAACTCACAAAAGCACTGGGCCACTTTAGCAATACTGTACAGTTAATGACAGATGCAGCTCTACGTTCACTGCAGATTTTGGCAACTACAGCCACATCATGGGACCAGTCATTTATTGCTACAGACACTGAAGAGACACAGGAAGGATTATTTTCCCTTAACTTGTAATTGGGTGTGTCCTTCCAAAAACACTGCGAAGGGGACTCCATTGTGCCAGCCAGCCCAGGAAGTGACTATTCCCAAAGCTTGGGGATGGCCTAGGTGCTCTCACACCCTTGGGATCACCCAGAAGTCGTCCCTGGCTAGGGAATGAGGATGCAGCACCATGCTAAAGAACACAGGAGCTCTGCATGAAAAAGCAAATCTCATCCTGAGGGAACTTCTGTTTACTTGAATGCCTTCCTTATAATCCCATTTTATGGGCCACATGTTTTGGGAATGCTGCACAGTCAGGAGACTGGCAGCAACTGAAGGGAGGTGATTCCCTTCAGAGGACTGCAGAAAAGCAGGGTACAGCCTCCAACACTCCCATGGCAGCATTCTGCTTAGCTTCATCTGCATTATCATCGCAAATGTTTTGGTCTTAAATAGGTACTGAACTCTAGTAAGAAATACAAGTTATTGCTTTTTTAAAGTGAGAAAACTATTATACAGGGGCTTTAAAAATCACATTGAAACACCCTTTTCCTGTTTGAAAATGGAGTATGAAAAACAGCACCTCAGATTTAAAAAAAAAAAAGCTCCAAGATTATAATGTAGTTGAATTTAAAAAAGATTTTAAAAAGAAAGAAAGAGTTTACCACTTTTACCATTTTGGGCTTTGTAGCTCCCTTCTCTATGGATAGGTCCATTAAGTTACAGGTGGAATAGCACACAACTCAGCAGTAAGCATAGGCAGAGATTCAGAAACACTAACCACCCTGTCTCTTTAGTGAGGTGTTAGATTCAGATACCCTACTCTCTCTTTTTGCAGTAATGACTAAGCAGAGATGAAGCAATGTCAAGGGAAACTCACCATGCTTGAAGCAAACCGCATACCCTGTAACTCCCCCCCTACAGTAAATACTGACATGGCTACATATAAACAACTTCCAGGCTTAGAAGTACACCCATTACCAATCGATTCAGATAACTAATACAGCACCCTCAGCTACTTCTACCAACACAACACCTTTGCTCTCTAGCCAGAGAGCCTCATGTTTTAATTAATCCCTTCCCCTCCTGCCCATTTCAGTAAGAGCAGAGCACTCAGTACCTGGCACGACCAAGCACTAGTTAAGCTGCTGTGGTTCCTTTGCATTAGTATTTTCCATACAGTACTTTGAAAAACAAGGCAGGCAGAAAATACAGTGACTTATAATCCTGAAGAACAATGGGCATTTCTGTGAGCTGGTTTTCTACACAGGATGTGGGGTGGGCCTTCTTGAGCTTGTGTAATCTGTCTGGAAGTCCAAAAACCACCCTCTGAAAACATGCTTTTCCTTTAACAAATAGTCACAGACGCACACACAGAGTCTAACATTAGTTTACATGGCTGCCATTCACCATTAAGGAAAACTTTCATTAAAAAAATGCTTGAGAAAAATCTAACTATCTCACATAAGGTACATGGACCTTGTCGAATTAAAATACATAACCTTTTTTATCCCAACAAAAACTATATTTAGGGATGGAAGCTTCTCTTAAAGTGGAGTGAGGAGTTGCACCTCTGGTAGTGCTTTAGGTGCTAGTTCATGTCCTAGGATCACTAGAGCCCAGAGACAAAAAACTCAAAGGCACTGGAAACATTTGCATTGAATGCACTGAGAAGGACTTCCAAAGTGAAACACACTCAGATTATCCTACAAATTAGACCCTTCTCTATAGACATGCTGATTCTAAGACACTGGATTTAACAAATTCAGACAGCCCTTTGAAGTCCCTTATTCCAGATACTCCCCTAAAATCAACTCTTCTCCCTTCCTCCCACCAGCACCAGAAGACAGTCCACCAGAAGAAATTGTTTGCAGTACAAGGACTGGACCATGTATAGCAGAGGTTAACACACAGGAGAGAAATGGCTTCCTCCAAAACACTCCTCTGGCTCTGCAGGGTAAAAAGACAGCAGCTCTGAAGTAGCATATGAAGAAAACATATACAGGAGTAATGCACTATTTCACACTATTGCACATTCAGAAAGCTTATGCAAGGGTATTTATTTCAAAAACATTCCCATTTATCTAACGATTGCCTGAAAAAAGGAAGAATTTCCACCACAGAAGTATTTCCATCACAAACGTCTGTGCTGTATCATAGAGACGGCACAATAAGGACACTAGAGTCTTTAGACTGGGCCTTGAACTTGGGTCTCAGAGGAATATGCTTCCCAGTAAAGAGCAGGCTAGTATTTCTAAGCATTGGAAGGCATGTCACCACATTACAGAACTGCAAGACTTAATTGGACTGATCACCAAGAAAAGGAACTAGTACTGGTTATGATCTTCCTTTTAAAAATGTAGTTTATTGGAGTTATCTGCCTGAAAATTTGACTACCTCCACTTTTCTGTTTGCCTCGAAGCTGTGAGACCTGGTTTATTGAGAACAATTACTGAAGAAGCAGAGTTCACATGAATTCTCTTAAAGTTGATGTTCATAGTAAAAACACACATCTTATGTTTGACACTAATATTTAGTACTGTAACAAACTGTTAGAAACACTTTTCTTCTGGAAAGCAAACAGCTGTATGAAGTGGGTACATATTTCAAAATACTCTGTACCAATTTACTACTGTAACTTCCATGGTTACATATTTTTATTATCTAGTTTCACTAGGAATTAATTTGAAGCTTTATCGTATTTCCAGTGCTCAATTTTCCAAGTTAATCTTTTTGAAGCTACAGCTTTTTCTTCTGCAAGTCGCTTTGCTTTCTTTCTGTGGGCAGAGAGAATGGACATTAAGATTGAGCAACTGAGGAAAAAAAACCCCAACACTCCAGCATACTGAAATATATTTTTGCACACACTCAGGTTTCAAATGGCTAGAAAACATCAAGAAATCTTTCCCCCACTTTCGTATGTTAATTGAGATTAGCATATGATACTCATTTATGCAAATTATGAAGGGATAAATCCTCAGCAACATTAGACACAGCAGTTCTTACCACACCCTATGACATTTTGACAATTACCACAGAATTTGAGTCAGAAACTATTACATTCTGCACAGAACAGCTTGGCTTCTGTCTTCATCTCCAGCAAGTTTCTGCCTGAGCACACGCACTACACAAAACCAGCTCCTGCAGCTACAGAGGGGAGAGCTGCAAGGAAATCCCAAATCCCAGCAGGAAGCAACATTTCTGTGATTCAACACGTTGAATCTTTTCCTCTAAGATGGCACCAACCAGCGTAAAAAGCACAGCATTAACTGCATGAAAAAAAATCCTTATCCTGTCTGCATTACAGATGCTAGAACCACTTAAGTTTCGGGTGACCAAGCCTGTCTCCCTCCTCAAATTCCACCAAGTACTCTTTTGGCGTACTTTCAGCTAGGGTAGTTAAAGGGAGAAAAGAGAAAGACTTGTTACATGTTGCAAAACACCTGCATTTCACCTCCACCAGCTGTGCAATTTCTGGCTGGATTTACTAGTTTTTGACCCTTTTACTTGAAAAAAAAAAAAGAATTATCAATGTAATATGCTTATACAGCAGTCTATCACTGTAGAGGAAGTAAAGCAACTTATCTTAGTGAAGGCTTTATAGCAGTTACCCCAGCACGCTGGAAGACGACTGCACATTACAATGATTGGACAGGAGGAAGGTACAAGCCATTTTCCAGGCAAAGCAACAATGAAAATACCCAAAGAGTTTTGTTAACATCGCAAGCCACAAAACAGAATTAAATTCCATTCTGCTCCCTGCAGTTCCCATCTGGTTTTAATTTGCTAGAGAAGACTGAAGCCTGTATTCAAAAAACAGACTGAGTTGTAAACATCAGCCTCTGCCAGCATTACTAGTAACTCATGAGGTACCAGAGTCTCTTACCACGGAAAGGCAGGGGGGAGGGTGGGAGAAGGTCTATGAAAGTAAGACTTGATCTGTCATTAAGCTCATTCTTTTAATTGCATTGTTTTAATCCATGAAATGAAAGTGAAAAAATGTTTGATGCTCAGAATAAACACGCAGAAAATCCAGTTCTACTAATCTCTATTATGTTTTGTAACATTATGAAATCAAGCAGAGGAAAGTTGAGAATGTTAGAACAGACTGCCTGGGCCACTGGACCCTCCTGTTTTATAAAGCTTGTAGTTACAGGCCACATACTGTTGCCTAATTTATTTCTTGTCACATTATCAGTAAACGATCCCTGCTTCATGTCCTATAGGAATAGTTTTGTTAAATTGCAACAAACTAAGGAGACTACAGCTGAGAGCATTGCATGGTAATATTTAACAATGTGTCTTTAATGAGACTTTGCTCCCTCTTAGACTTCCTATGTAACAGAATTCCTCAAGCCAAATTTTCATTGATCACCAGTTTCTACCTACCTATGCCCCTGCTTCCAAAATCCACTTACACAGTTCAAACAGAAGTGAAAAAAGGAGGAAGGGGTGTTTCTGCAGCACTACGGGCCTGGAGGCATTGTTTCACATCATACAATAGCTCCCACTGCATTTTGACAAATCTTAGATCTACTGAGTCCCATCCCAAAACTCAAATTCAGGGGTAGAAGAAAGCGATCTTGTGATCAATCCCTTGTTCACAGCATACTCTCACAAACGATCAACACAACCAAGGTGATGTAGCACTATGCTCTGCTGTCAGAACAATAACACCTTGGAATAGTGAAGAGCAACTAGACAGAACACCTTAAGACACTATTGCCTGTTGCACCTACAACAGGCCCTGACACACCACTTCCTAGTTAGGGCTCACTAAGAAGCTGCCAGTGCTCCAACATTGAGCTGAACTTCCTCAGTCACCATCAACATGATCCTACTGCTATCACTTTTTACTTTGTTGAACTGCTACCTAACCAGTTATTCTTTCTTCCAACTAGCCACAACACCTCCACAACTCCTCCAGCCCCTAGGCCAAGCCAACCACCCCACCAGCTGCCTCAGTGCTGTTTTTGTTAATCCTGTGCTTCCATATCCAGCAGACTTCTGCACTGACTTCTTGATGGCAGGTATCATCAGCTAACAGCCATTAAGTTTCAGCAGGTCCTCAGGTAAGGCTTCCCTTTTCTATCACAGTTGCTAAAGATGGCTCTCTTCACCATAGGCCCTTCTCTGACTCTTGGATTAGACCACCACACTTTCCTGCCTGATATCGTCTCATTTTGCCAATTTCCTGCCTTCATTTCTGGAAATCCTTAATTTCATCTTAATGCACTGCCTTTAGCTTTGTTACATATATATGTCCATCTACTACTTGCTTCCTGTTATTATTGATCTTTCAACGAAAAAAAAAAGCTTTAACCAAGTGGTTTCTTCCTCCTTTCTGCTCAGATGTTAGTAACAGTTACACATGCTCATACACTTAGCTTAGAGCAGTCCAGAATGACCATTATATAACAAATTTACCCAAGTTTTTAGTTAATGCTGAACTCAGCCTCTAAGAGATAGATGTGAACAGGCTACATTATACATGGCTAAATCACATCTGTATCACATGTAATGTATGTATTTTCTGGCCAGCATCGGGAATTGTGAAAGGCTCATTTTGAAACACAAGCTTCTTAAACCCCACCCACTACTTAGATACACTCTCTTCCCATGAAAGGATCACAGCTTGCACAAGGTTTTGGTGAGTTCTCAAACAAGCAGCAAGAGGCTTTATTATAAAACCAAGAACTAGAGCATGATTCCTCCCGTGCTCCAACTTCTACTACCAACAGCTTTAGCATTGGGACTTAGGGAAAGTAAAAACATCCCAAGAACAACCAGCCCTGCTTAGTTCAGACCTTTCAACACCCACAAACAACTTGTGCGCAGTTAGCAGCCACTGCTGTTGGAAGAGAGCACATGTTGGCTTAAGCCCTTGTCCTTCACATCATTCACTGCTTCAGCTTATGTTTATGTACTGTTTAACAACAACTGGTTCCTTTCTATGTTTCATTCGTAGTAGTTCTACCAATGTCAAACTACCTAAGTGTTCACACAGTTGTTAGCTCATTACTAACTTCACATTAAACTACTGCTAACAAAAATGAGATCTCATTGGATGGAGATGAAAAGCAAACTGCACAACAAGGTTGTAGAACCACTGACTAAAAAGTCGAACTAACAGCAAAATTCTTGATTTTCACCTGCAAATTAAAAATATATTTTAGGACAAATGGAATTGCTGAACTCTCTCACTATTCAAGTGACCAGATTGCTATGTCTTTTTAACTGAATGAGCATGATTCAGATGTCAGGGGATTAAGGTTTTACTGTCTGCATTTAAGCAATGAGGCAAGAGGTTGCAAGTCTTTCTGTAAGCAGACATGCTGTTTTTATCCAGAGTTCAAGATCGAGAATTCTATTCTCAACCAGTATTCTTTCATATGTAGCTAGATTTCCAAGGCAGCTAATACCAGTGTGAAATTTTTGCTTCATAAGGAGAATCACAGTAAGCAGCTGAGATCAGTTCTGTTTTCTAAAAACCTAACTTTAAATTAAACAAAAACCCAAACCAACATACCCAAACAGAGCACGACTGCCACTGCTAAGTAAGTGGAAAATACACAGAAGACCAGAGGGAAAGCACAGTTCTACACAGTAGTGACATTTCTGTGTAGCCGCTGGAGGAGCATGCTAGGACAAGCCTGCTGTTTCTATCTTTGCTCCACACACAGGGACGCTTCTGCATGCCAAAGCTAGTATTTATCTGCTTCTTGCCTGAGTGATTCCAGGCCCGTTCTGCACATGCTTCACAGTGCCAAGAGGCTTCATACTTGTAGGTGGAGTGCTGCAGACTGATTTGTTAGGAAGAGATTATTTATACTACAGGTACATGCACATGGATTGCAAATACAGAGATCCATACGATAGCCCCAGATGCCTTTCCTCACAAACTTAACACCTGTGTACTGCTGCCAATGAACTCATGCAACAAGAAAAGCATGGTCCTATGGGGTTTTTACAGTGCCAGTAATCAAGATCACATGCATGCTTTGTGTTTCTCCCTTAGAAGAAAATACAAGGGACTGCTACAGATTTCTTTATGCCCCAAAAGATCAAGGTAGCAATTTCGGGCCATTCTGGGGGGGGATATGTTTTGGTTTTTTAAAGTTTTTAGCTTGTTAAGCAGAAGCAGTTTGGCATAGCTCAAACTAGACAGGCACTGTTACCAAGTTATCATACTCCTTTGCTTTACAGCACAGATACATACCAAAACCTACAAGTAGGAGTAATTTGTAGCTATGGATAAGAAGTAGCAGCTGATGTGAACATATTAATGATTATTACCTAAATATACTCATGTTATAATGACTAAGAGGCACTAGAATATTCAGTTTCACTGATTTCTCATGTTAGTCATGCGTGTGCATAGCATCAAATTCCCATGACGGCAACTGGAGAAGGAGTAATTCTAGCTCTGAGCTTTAATAGCCATGTTTTGGGGTCTATCCATCTAACAAGCAAGCTGCACTCGTGTTTCAGTTGAGAGGCTCGATGCCTTTGTGCTGTTTGAAAAGAAAGAATACTGTTGAAGTGCTGCAATGTCACCGCAGTGGCTGTACTAGCCCTTTCACAAAGGGGGTCAGGAAGCATACCAGCATCATTCAATGGGAGCTGACAGACCAGCTCAGGGTTGCTACTCTTCTTCCCTTGTCTTAGGCACCCAGGGTTTTGGGGGGAGGGTAAGACAGGAAACAAGCACTCTTCCTGCTCCCCAAATCTAAAAATAACCGAGACAGTTTTGTTGCAACGTTTAAGCCACACAAGCACTCAATAAAGCCCGAAATATTTATACTCTGGGCAAACAGTCACAGAAGTCCCTGGTTTTGCCCAGTACCTTTGATCGTTATCCAAACAGATCAGATCACGGCAGGCAATGTTTACTTTTCAGAGGGTAGAGATGAGCCTGTTGCTAGCTGTGTTTTTAAACTATAGTTTTTTTCTCCCCTGCCACTATCTTAGAAGTCAGTTAAACAGCAACTATAAGCTACAAGACTACTTTGACTTGTGAACTCAAGCACTAGCTTCCCCTCCCTTCCAGTATCTCTTGCTCTGTAGTGAAAAATCAGCAGGTTTAGCAGTTTCTCTTTCCAATTAGAAAACAAAGGAAACAAACACCTTTATATTTAAGTTAGGTACAGTTTTCTGGAAAAAACACAAAATTAATACTAACAACATGAACAAATAAGTAGGAAAAAATCATATTACACAGAAGTTAGAAAAAATTACATATGGCCAGCTGCCACTAGACAGATTTTCCACAACAGTATAAAATCAGACTGCACTAAATCATGTTTTTTTTCTACTTCCATCTATAAACATGGAAGTTGAATTTCTACAAACTGAAAGCTGTAAAAAAAACAAGAGTGTGATCATGCCATGCAGACAAATTTACATCATATAGAGCATTTGCAGGACATTGGAAGCATGCTTACAGGTTTCATTGTTCCATCTCTCCTGCACTTAACAAGGCTGCTGATTTGGTGGTTAGAGCGTCTTCTCTCAGAAAGCTACAAAAGGAGATTGGGCATGAACGTTTAGTTCTGAAACAGGAAAAAGATAAGACCTAATCAAAAGATAATCATCTTCCTTTTCTGTACTGCTCATTCTTGAGCAATATTCCTCATTCTTCAGCTAGTTTCCATTGCTTCTTTCTGTACTTCACACTACATTTGCTGCATAGGAAACCTACAAGGCGATTTTGGAGAAGTCTGGTAGGCAGGTGGAAATTTAGGCATAAAATTGCCATTCTTTGATCTAGCCTCCAGCCCAGTCACTTTCTTTTTACATTCACAGATAACACAGATTGCCATTCACACAGCAAAAACTATCTTAAGTTTTGAAAGTAAAAGTCCTTAAGTTTGAGAATAAAAAAGCTTAAATAGGTCTTACATGCTGTATTCACAGCTTATACATACTACCGGTTGACTGATAGACCACTGATATACCATAGTATACCTAGTTGTACCCATCCAGAAAGCTGGGGAATGAGACAATCACAGAACGACTTTCTAATCCCACAGAAAGATGGCTCCCAGTCACCCTCTCCACCTTGAGACTCCGAAACTTACTCAAATTTCACATATGGGCAGGAAATCAAAGTATTCCACATGGCAGATTAAGTGCTAGAAATCTCTAATAGTTCAGACATGAGTTCCCAACAGGAAGGAAATTATAGTTAAATACAAGTCAAATCTGTGTTTCCCTCCATGAGCTCCATAAGATGAATGGAAAAAAAGACAGGCTTTCCTGTTACACAACAGCTAGCAATCATGTGATGTAGGACACAGCACAATTGCTCGAAATAGGAATTCAATTCACATGCAGATCCCTCTCTGAACTGGTCTTTCAGAATTCTGTAGTTGCATACAATGCCTCCGTTTTCATAATTTCTATAATCTACTCTAGACATAGCGTTGAACTACTTAAAAACTGTATGCTGTTCAAGAACTACAGGTTAGGCCTGCTTATTTTCCAACCAAGACAGCCAGATTTTCAGTCAGGTTTTCTTCTTACAGTCTACCCTTTTGCTGCAGTTAGGGGCAGGACCTCCGATGATGATGTACTCAATTCACACGGGTAGTTTGTTTGGTGTTTTTTTTCTTTCTTAAAGTGAACAACAGCTTAGAAAACCCAGAAATGCTAATGAGCGTACTTTTCCAGTAACTACTCTCTGGTTAACACCAGGAATACACCCTTTGCTTCAATTGCTTCAACCCATCTATTGTTTTATCCCTCCCTCTAAAGCACTGCAGTTACCTCTACAGGCTTACATTATCCTCCCTTTGGCCACCTGTAATTGTGAGCATGGTCATTCATATATACTAGTATCGCATGTTTTGACCATTTTCTCTTAAATGTACTGAAGAACAGTTACTTTAAACTGGCTGAATGGATCTTGGGTACATGTTGTGAAGCTTGTTTACAGAGGGAAGAATTTAATTCTTATTTTTTCCTGCAACAGTCAAAAGAGCCAGGAGTACCCTTTGAGCATTTCCAGTTGAACACTGAGTATTTGAAACTAAGAGTTTCAAAAAGGTATCACAAGTCAGACATGCTCTTCCTTAATGGGACTCAAAAAATATATATTAAAAAACACCAATGCTTACATTGGCCTAGTGTAAGGGAAAAGCAAATGAGCTTAATGAAGTAGCTAATCTTTTATCAGTAAAGCAAGATTTCAGCTTATAAGCTACACTAAAGGTGTTTCTAAGCCATAAAGANACCTCTCCGCTCCAGTACCAACTGGGCATAACCAAAATTCAGATTCAACCAATAAATCTCAGAAAGACACAAAGAAAAATGAGCTCTACTGGACTTACCTTGTTGGAAAGCCGGTTTGGTTTTTTTGCTCTTTTATGGTCTATTACTAGTGGGGGCTGATGATGCAGAAGGGTAGCATACCAACTCCAAAACAAAACTCATTCTTGCATCATGTAAGAAAAACCCACTACCTATTTTAAACTTTTACTTCAGACATCCCTTAAAGGCTTTTGATTTTAAATATGGAATGGCTTCTGTACAGCTGTGAAGCTGAAATATCCAAGACTGCAACATGCTATTTGTAGGAAGATGCAACAGATGTTTTACACTTGTTAATACATACATCCTGTTCTAAACAGGATGTAGAGTTTACTTGTGCTGAGTGCAATCAGTATGTAATTGTTGCTCAACACTATTCAAGCAAAAAGAAGAGGCATCCAGAGCAAGACACTTCCTGTTAAATACATATGCTGTCTACAGGAACAAAATGCAGGGATTATGTAGCATCTACAGACACGCTGAAGTATCTTCCAGTAAATCACTTCTAAATAGAAGGAGCATTTGTAGACAGCTCAATTCCTGCTTACTTGTGATATGCTATTTACAAAATACAATGGAAGTATGTGAAGATCAGTTATATGAGAAATTTGAGACACAAGCCTATCGTTCTGATCAGATTAGGTAAGGCAGAGCCATTAAAGTGAACAGAAGAGGACCAAAATATATGATTATCTTTGCTAGGTTACAGAATTGTGTGGAGTTGAGGTTTTAGGTTTTTTTGTTTTGTTTTAAATGAGGAAACAGTTGTAGAACACATGTTGCAGTATCATTGCATTACTGAAATTAAAGGGCACGTTTAAGCAAACAGACATAAACAGGAGATCAAGCACAAAAGGCATCATATCCCTCAAACAGATTATCTGGCTTTGCTGACTGTAGGATGAGGTTATAACTGGTCCAATGGTAAGTTTTCCTCCTTCATATAAGCACTAACACTTGGCCTACCAAGGCAAAATTTAGATAGCTGCTCTTCTCCCTGGTATCTGTTAACTACTACAATTTACTTAAATGGGAACAGGATTATTAAGTAGTTACACCACTGAAACAGAAGACAAGGCAAACCAATTTAGCTAACAGCTGCACTTCCAAGGTCAATATTTGTAGTGCACAATCTGCAGGAAAGCATGAAGCAGCAGCTTGCCTGCTCTAGAATAAAACCCAGAAGACCCTGCACTACCAACTCTTCGAAGCAGTGCAGGCTTAGCTACAGCCTTCAGGGTATGATCCTAAAACTACTTTGAAACGATGACTCCCTCTCATCAATCCAGTCTGCACTAGCAACTGCAGTGTTTGAGAAGTCTTCTGAAAGATCTCCAAGACATGGAGAAAACTGTATGTTGATTTTGCACTGTATAATTCATCTTACAGGAGCATGACTTTTCTTCGTGTTCATAGTACTTAACCCAGTCCGAAATATCCCTGCCTTCCAGTTTTAAAATACAAACAGAACCAAGTCTAAATGCTTCATCAGTATTCTTTATTTTTGCCCAAAACTACATTACAGATAATCTCTGAAGTGGTCCTTCAATTTTGGAATTACCTCCCTAGTACAGCAAGAGTATGTTAATATCCATATTCAGTGTTTGTTTTTCAGGCCTAGTCCTAAGTGGATGATCTTCAACACAGGGGGGGGAAAACATTAAAGAAACAGCCTGTTTTTATACAGAATGCAGTTGCATTTTTATGCAGCTTTCCAATGTTAGTGGAAATTTAAAGGTGGTATACAGTAGTATACATATATGTATCTCACAACTGTAGTAAATGGGTTACTGCAAATCTGTAGCAATTATGAAGCAAAGCTGCTATGTTTAAGATTCACCAGGAGAGACACCCCTTCCAGTGCTCCAGCTCTCAACTCTTCTTGTACTCCATTAAGTACAGCAAAGCAGGTGCTTTGACACCAGCCATCAGGATTCCTATTAAAGTGTCTGTCAAGCATCATAGACCTGTATCTTTTATTACAGGTAGTTATAGGCAAGGACTCAGTCGCCCATTGCCACTATCGCCTAGTTATTGTCATTTTTCCTTCCCAACAAAAGTCAGTGCAGATACAACTTTACTGTCTCTGAAGAGGAGACACTGAAGTTCAAAAATTGCTGTTAGCTGAGCCCAGACACTGTGGCTCCTACATGAAGCATAGCCTTTCCTATGCTTGTGCAGAGATAGGAGACAGAAGCGTTTCTCAGAAACGGTTTAAAAATAGGATCTGACAACTGCCCAGCATGCCTTTATAAGTTTATGAGCTTGCTCCAGCATATGAACGCTGGGGTGGTGGAACACAGCTCTGGAGATGAATTCAAAGCGTAGCACCACCCTGATAAAAAAAAAAGTTTCATTTTGTGAAGAGAAGCCTTCTAAATCGGGATAGCTGTGACAATGACATTTTACATAACACGCTCTTATAAAGTTTTCTAATTAGAAGGCCTATAGTCCTTCTGGGATAACTTGAGATAACTTACCCTACCTCAGCAGGTAATACTACACTGAGCAATGTACCAGCAGCCCAATCACACTGGGCCACATTGTGGCCCAAAATGAAGCAGCACAACCGCTGCACAGTTTAGCACTTACCAGGGAATAAAGCTGGTAAAAGACCTCTTAGATTAGAGACTAAATTACTATTGTAATCTCATGACCAGATATAGTCTGACAGTCTCTTCAAGGGATTGCTTTGCCTGCACTAATAAAGCAGCATAGCTTTGCACCTCCAGTTCATTTTTTCCCCCATTTCACTTAAATGCAGGGAATCACATGACAGTCATCTAACCTGATAAGAAAAGGCAGGATCACGGGAGGCAAGGACAAGTGAGAGTTTAGCACAAGAATTAGATGCTAATACTGTTTTTCCAGATAGCTTTTCAGCTGAAGCTCTTCTTGTGCCCTCCCGACTACTTCTGACACACCTTATGTGGCAGATCTGGGGTAGTTTTGGACTTCCCCTTGGTTGGTCTATAGCACTTGTACTAACACGGGAATGAGCAGCTATCGAAGATCTGTAGACATAACAACCAACTGGACAGAAAGATACAGACTAATTCCTACAGATCAGATACCAGGAACTGAACTCCATCAATACCAAGCTTCATTAGTTGCCAATCTACTGAAGTTTGCAGGAAACACGTCCATTACTATAGCCAGTGGTACTCAGTGACAGAAAGCTGCCCATTCCGAGTATACCATTCTGCTGTCAAGACTCCTGTACTTCTGAAACTGTTTGAGTCCTAACAGGCCACACTGAGCAGGTCCACAGCAGTCTTCAAAAGTTAAACCTTTGAAAAGACATGAAACTGTGCTGCACTCAAGCTACATTTCTACTTTTGAATAAGAACAACTGACTTGCACTGACTGTGCACCAACATGCTGACAGACAGGGCTTCCATACTTGATTATAGGAGCACAGGAAATTTATTTGCTGAGCCTGTGGTTGTTCCCTACCTCTATTAAAAAGCTCACACCAGTCAAGTCACAGTAAGAAGTTTCAGCAGAGATAAGGAACCTCTTTTGTCCAACACTGAATAACCACACAAATACAGGAGCTAAGTTTTGTTTGGTTCCAAGCTAACAAGCAACACTAATGCTTCCTTTCTCTGTGACAGGACCAGCTGCAGTTCTGGGATGCTGGAGCCCACAGTTCAGCAACTTCCTGACTCTAGCAAGCCCAGCTCTCAGAAAGTGGCAGTATTTTCCCCCATTTTCTTGCTACAGATCCTCAAGAACCACCAGTGCTTACACTGACTGCATCTTAACACTGACTGCATCTTAACACTGACTGACGACAGAGCTGAATACTGCTCTCCAAAGCAACCAGAAGTTCATCAGAAAGACTACTTCAAGTAACAAGGTCACGCTAGAAGAAGAAAAGAAACCACTGCCCCACTTCACTACCTAAAGGTCATACCAGTGAGCTGGACTTGGTGCAAATTCCCACTAACGCTGGGATTAGCAGCTACACAACAGCTTAAACTTCCTTTAAGTGAGGAACTCAACTGTTAAGAATTGTAGAACCAGCCAATAAGTTATTTTATTTCTAGAGAAAAACCTTACTAGCCTCAACTTTCCAAAAAAGCTCATCATAACACAAAGTTTGAAGTGGTGTGCAAAGGAAGTTTGCCTGTCCTGCTGCTCTTCAAGCCTTGAACAGTCTTTCCACATCCAGACAGATAAACTAGATCAGTTGCCAGTCACTGGGCCTGCTCCACTACATGCAGGTAACACATACTCATTTGACTAGTGACCACTGTGACTCACAGGTATCACTTTTTTTTTTTTAGGATTAGCCTGGAACTCATCCAGTAAGAGTAACTCTCCACTGAATACCCCAGCTATTAGATTATCAGTCATTTCTGGAAGAAGCAAGCTTATTCCAAGTTTTACCCTGTTCCAACAAAATAAGCTCCTTAAGTCCAAAATCCTGTGAACACTTAACTAGGCTACAGTTGAGGAGAAATAGCATTTCACTTATTTTTGTAGGCTATAATTTCAGTGAATCTGAAATGATCTTGCCACTTACAACTGCAAGTCAATCTAGCAGCACCTTACATACTCTTCAGAAGTTTTGAATTTTTTTTTTCTTTAGTATGCTTGACTCCTTAAGCAGTGATTGTGGCTGCACTAGTCAAGTGCCTTTAAGAGTTGCCTCGAAACTCCCCAAGAACTGCATCTTTGCTAAAGAAACACATCTAATTTCATTAACAGTTAAAACCCGCATGTCTCCATTCTCCCTGCAGCTGCTTCTTCCTACTCTTGTTCAAGCAAGAATGTTTGCGAAGCCACGCAATGAACACTCACATTAGAAAACCATCCATTACAATTGGGCTTATGTTAGATGCATTCTCCTCTCCTACTTCCCACATGATCACTTGCACCATCAAAAAATGGGTGGTGCAGAAGCAAGAGCGAACAGCTGGGAAAAGGTACAGGATCATCTTTCAGCATGACCACAACTTCAACTGTTTCAACTATGGCATTAATGCATACTCAGATCTATTACACTGTTAGTAGTTCTCCCTTTTCTCCCCTACATACCCTTGAACTCTTGTCAGTCCCTTTGTAAGGCTAAAGGTAAACAAGTGCTTAAGTAACAGGTCTTCGCAAAAGCCCAGACCACATACACAAGCACAGACAGGCTATCATGGCAAGTTAGGACCACAAGTCTAACTGCTGGAGAACATCCAGCCAATTAAAATATCCTTATTAAAAGGAAAGAATTGTAGTTCAGTAGAAACTGTTTTTCTCCCTGATAGGCAACCATAAATGCAAGCTACATGCCTGGTTTTACCCAGACTCCCTGTCCTACAGCTCCTTTCCTTCCCCTCACCTTCCAGATTAAGACACAGTTTGCATCAGACTGGCCTTTGGGCAAATCCCCTCCCCTGAGGTTTCAGTCTCAACATGGTATGCACATTTGGTTTTTCACTCATCTCCAGCAGCCGAAGTGTGCAGAATGCATCAGACACTGCTTCAAGACTGCACTGCAGCACCACTGGAGTCACTGCTTCCTTGAAGATAACCAACACTGCTTCCCCAAAAACAGTAATAGAATAACCTTGAAACAAACAAACAAATATGAGTTCATTAAAACTTGCCTTCATTTCTACAGTTTCATGAATTGAGGTGTCTCTATGCTTTTAAGTACCACTGCAATAAGCTACCCATTACACATAGAACTTTTAAAGCAGTCCACTTCCTGGTTTTCAAAGCATCCGATATTAATGTGAGCTACCTAAAAGTGTGCTTTAAGAATTAAAGCTCTAGCTGCCATAGTTAAGCTTTGATTTCCAGGTATTCTATCTAAACTACCCTAACAACATAAGCATTCAAACTGCTCCCTTACAGTGAGGCAGGCAACTACACCCTATTTCACAATTACAGAATACAAGCCTAAACACAAGTACTAATAAAACAGAAATGCATTTTTTCCTCATCTTCAGTTCCAATTAATGTTCTTCATCCAACACATGTGCAACAAAATATTCACAATGTCAGGTCCCAAATAATCTGTTCTGTATCAAAAGAATCACTGTACACTGAAAGCCTCTCTGGAAGCTTCCATTACAAAGGGAGTATTTACCTTGTGTCATGCTATGCCTACACAAGAAGAATCAGTAATCCAGCCACTTAAATGTTTGGTCAACAAACCAACTGCTGCCTCATAACACTATTTCCAGTAAGCTTTTTTTTTTTTTTTT
>Ga0065711_1030698_pt1 | contig 31728 bp, 24 predicted proteins | sample Hoacrofraction12_FD_59098 | JGI IMG/M metagenome (GOLD analysis project Ga0065711, IMG submission 59098) | Hoatzin crop microbial communities from Cojedes, Venezuela - Epithelial fraction 12 v2 (version 2) | ecosystem: Host-associated > Birds > Digestive system > Esophagus > Crop | place... | reverse complement strand
CAAGACCCGCCTGGACAAGGTCCTGTGCAGCCTGCTGTAGGTGACCCTGCTTCGGCAGGAGGGTTGGACTAGATGACCCACAGAGGTCCCTTCCAACCCCTACTAGTCTGTGATTCTGTGAACATGGGAGCATTCACCTGGGCCAGCCACTGGTATTCAAACCTTGCCATGCCTTAGCTATTGCACAACCAACCAGCTCTGCAGGACACTGTGGTTTATGTACCAGCAGTCGCTCTTGCTTTATTTACACAGAGCAAATCTGTTGCTTGTTGCAGTGGGAAGTTTTAGGAAAGGACAAACATGGGATTATCACTCAGAAATTATTGGCTTCTTTCTCTATGTTCAGAGCCCTGTGCAAGGCCACCCACAAAGCCATAGCTGGGGTTAGCTGGGGTTGCACAGAGGAGTCCTTGACTACCAACCCCACGCTCAGCTACTCACGCTCTCTGGCAACTCTGCTGGATACAGAGGTGATGCTGTTGCAGATTTTCCTCGGTGGGCATCATGGGCATCCCCTAAGATGACCGACAGCAAGAGAGACCCCCCACATACTTTGATCCCTTCCTCTAATAATGACTAGATAATGAATCTATAATTGGCCAGTTCGGGCACAGGCATACTGGGAGAGATTTAGGGCAGTCCCATGAAGGTCAGCTGGTGTCCCTGTCTGCCCCCAAAACTGTTCCTGCAGAAGAGGGTGCACTGCCATCATCAGTGTCTCGTTTGCTTGCTAGTCAGTGGGGCAACAAGGACAGCTTTGACATCTCAGACATTAATAAGCAAAGTGAATGTTCTCCCCAACGCCACAAGATGGCAGGAGATGCTCAAAAATTCACCCCTGGTCAGCTGGAAGGGCTTTGCAGGCTTTTGTAATTCGCCTCTGACAAGCTCTTGCTCTGTGAGGAGTTAAATGAAACCATATTTTTTAATAAGATAGGAGAAGCCTGGTAAAGGCGTATCAGCGAGTGTTCATGGATCTCTTCTGAGCCATGGGATGTTATGTCAGTGACTCGGCAGCGCTGACAGACCCATCTACGGGAGTGTTTCCTGTGGGAACAATCTCTAGAATTTGCTTTCTGGTAAGGAGAAAAAAAAGAGAATGAGCAAACTAAAAGTGGACAGAGAAAACTGGCAACTGGCTTGTATAAATTTTTTATTTTTAATATCAGAGGTTACAGACACTCTGCCTGCAGCATTCCTTACATTACTCACAGCATGAAGACATGAGAAAGCCAGGAAAAGTCAGACAGTTAGTCAAGAAAGGTCAATTTTTATTCCCTTTAGTTTACAGCTGACCTCTCTCTCTGTTAAGTGCTTCTTTTTTTTTCCAAGGATTTAATTAAAAGCAAGTTCCTGCACCAGATCACAGTCCACCCTTAGGATATTAATATAAAACAATCCAAAATGACTGAATAAGAGTACAAATTAATAGTCCTGTGAATGAGTCTGATATTTCATGAAAAAAAAGTAAAGAAAAGGTCACTGAAAACTGAATGAAGTATCTATAGGAATATTTCTGATGCAGGAAGCACTGAAGATAGGCTTTGTGTGATCGCCTTCAGAAGGGAGAGAGAGGAAATAAGCAAATGCATTTAATCACCCCGAATTCAGCTGCCTCAGTAACTGAGTTTTCCTATGACTGCACCAAAGTAACCATTCAGAGGTCAAAACAACCCAGTTCAACTGACAAAGAAGACTGAGGCCCAACCTGATGTGACCACTTGTATTTCAGGCTGGATAAATCTCTGCCTGCAGAGGTGCCAGCCAGGCAGTGTGATGGGGATGTCAGCCCTGCCGTGCTGAGGGAGAGGCCCACCATTTCTTATGATGCAGTGCTGCAAGCAAGGGTGTTACAAGATACGATGTTAAAAAGAAAGTGTTTGTGCTCAGAGAGTAGTCTGAGCACACTAAGTCTGCACGGAGCTGAATCTATGAATATGATACAAGAGACCCTAAAGCACATTGTTTATTGCTGATCTACAAAGTCTTCCCTTTCACACCTTCTCCTCCAAATGTCTTTATAGTGCTAAAGCCCCTGGCAGGCACCTTATACCTCTTCATATGTTGCTTCAATCTCCTAACTTAAAACACATTTTTTAATTGTCAACACTTAAACATTTATTACATTTTTCCTATGCTGCATGTGGAATATATACACATATTTTATTTCTCTGATCTCTGCTGTGCTACTTTAGCAGGTCTAATTTTGTATCTGATTTGTACTGACTAGGATACATTTTTTTCATACACTTTCCAGAAATAGTTAATGCTGTGGTACTATCTTTGATGAACACATTCTGCCTAGGACACGGTGTCATCTTATTTAACTGTTACTGTCTGTCCCCTTGTGGCCATACACCAGACTGAACTCAGCCTACAGATTTAAACAGATCATTTGCCTTGAGTAAGAAGGAACAGCTTTTTTTCTGCAGAAGGAAGCTCTTGCATAGCACACTAGTTGCTAGAAATCCTTAGATTATGGAAGTAATTTTCATCTCCAAAATTCAGATTCCTTTTTTGAATACCCTGAAAACTGGTCACATTCACATCTGAACTGTGGGTTCTGCTATTACCAATTTGCAAGCAAAATCTGGATCCAGGCCTGAATTTCAAATAACTTTGGTGGTTGAATCACTACAGATGGATGAGCAAATTCAGAAATAATGGTTCTATTTCATAGATTGTCATTCACAGTGAAACACGGACAAAGGCTGGGGTACACATGTGCAAAGCTTTGCACAAATTACGGTAATTACCCTTTATGCAGAAAACAGAAAATAACCTTAGATTCTATTCCAAAGTCTTTAGGCCCCAAGCTGTAATGTCTATCTGTTTTGCTCAGACAAGTAATTAAGTCTTTTCTTCAGGTAGTTAACACTGTGACTTCAATTAACATTTTCTAAATTTTAAGTTAAGCAGCAGCTATAACAACAGACACACTAAGCCTGAAGGTTTGGGAAGAATGAGGCCCTCCACAGCAAAGAGAAAAGCACAGAAGGATGCATAGGTGGGAAGCACTGTCGACTGTACAGTGGGAGCTGTGGGAGAAGACTCATACCCAGCAGAAAAGGAAACTGCCCAAAGCTGAGGAGCCAGAGTGAAAGAAGTTGCACAGTAGAGTGCCAAGAACAGAAGTGAAGGGTCCTGGATGTGAGACTACAGGGAGGGCACGGATTTGTGGAGCTTTGATCTGGGGGTCACTTGTCAAACCTTCCTCTCTTCTTTTTACTCCTGTGCTTTTAATCACCTCTGAGTAGAAAGACAGTTTTCAGAAGCAAGCCCATCTCACGAGGTGGATGTATCATACGTACAGAGGCTTCCTCCCTCCCAATGCATTTCCCAAAAGCCGCTCCTGGCAGTCCTGACACTAAACCGCTTCAGTGATAGGGTTTCACGAAGCACCAAGCATACTCTTGGCAAGCAAACTGTTTGTGCATCTGGAGGTAATAAGGAGCTAGACTCTAGCTGATGTGGTGGCTCAGCACAGTGAGCCACCAGGCTCAGGATGGTCAGTTTTTTCCTGCTGCCAGAGTTCAAATCACAGCAGCACATTGGAAGGCGGTTGTGGTGTGAGTCTCTCAGTAAAAACAGCCAGGCCACAGAGGGGGAAGGGAAAGGAAGGTCACTGGGAGTCAATCGAACAGCTGGTTTCTGGCTACAGGGCTCTGAAGGGTGTGACAGTATCTCCCACCAGCCGCAGCGGCCAAGGCTCCCCTCAACAAGAACAGACCAAGCCAGGAAGTATCCAAATCCCAGAGGGTGAGGATGGAAGAAGGAAGAAAGTGAGGAAGTAATGCTCCAGGCGTGGGGAAGAGACATGGGCCCAGCTGGGTCTGCTAACAAAGAGAAGGTTGGCACAGAGTCCCGGTGGCACTCCAGTGGAGATCTGTGCACTGTTACGCTTCCTTGGAGGCTTTTGGCTTCATCTTTATCATTGCAGGAGGACCCAGCATTGCACTAGCTGAGCTGCTGCCATTTCCCTGTGGGTACTGGTAACACAAGGGTGGCACTGGTGTAATGCAAGCTCTCCCTGCCAGCAGCATGTGATTGGAGGGACAGTCCAATGTAGGATATAGCTGGTCTCTGGGACCGCTGAGCAGCAGAAAATGGCAGGATTTTAGTAGGGAAGGAAGGAAGGATCTTTGGGAATACTCTGAAACAAACTTCACCCAAGCCAGCTCACACCAGCCCCAGGATCTCAGATCCAACCTTTGCCCTTCTCTCCATTCCCACAGTGATGCAAGGAATATCCTCCTCACTCCATGTCTTCACTGTGCACACACACAGAAATAAAGGAGAGCAAAAATGATCTTGCAGTTAAAAGTCACGCTGAAGAACAGCAAGCTCCCTTTCCTACAGTTGAGTTGGCTCTGCAGGGCTCACAGATGTTTTTTTCTTAAAAAAAAAAAATCACAGTAAAATCTTCATTTAAATGTTACTTAAGCAGATCTGACTCTTAAGATACATGCAAGAAACAGATGTGCAGAACAGAGAAGTGCCATTTTTGTGGAGTGGTTCTTCAGTGTTTGAACCACACTAGAATACATTTGGAGTGTAAGCTCCTCAGCTACACCATGTCATATTTATAACAGTTTACAGCATATGGCCAAATCTTTCTGCCAGTGAAGCCATGTGCCTCTTTATCAACCTCAGCACAAGGTGGCAATATACCAAAATAAATGGGATATTAATACCTTGTTGCCCTACACTTTCCAGATGTCCCACACTTCACCCTGCGTTAGATTTACTTCTCTCTCTGCTGTTGCTCAAGCAAGGGGTTACTTCTCCCTTACTTTTATGTCCTGGGATGCGAGTTCAGGGAGCACAAGTCAGTGTAAGTTGTTTATCAGGCAGAAGCGGAGCCTGTACCGTTGTCAAGTCCCTGAATCCCTCATGTTAGTGTTTTTCTCTGACACTCTGTCCCATATTTGGGCTTTGGGTAAGCTGACAGGAATGTAACTTCTATTTAAAGATACACTGCCTGTTACTTTTATACTAAGTAATAAACGTGGGATTTGAAGAACAAGCACCAGGAAAAAATGGTTGGACAATTTATACATTGAGTCACCTCTAATAAAACACAATTTTTTTTTAAGAAAAAATGCTATTCTTATGCACTTCCTCATAATCTTCCCCGAAAAATTCCCTTGGCCTGAAATTTCCCATGTTTGGTCTCTGCCCAAATGTGAATATTCAGATTCCTGCCAATTGTTTTCAGTCAGTTTTCAATTACATGGGGATGAAACATAGACATTCCTTCCTATTCCTAAGACCAGGGCTGTATTTTCCCATAGCTATGCTGAAGCAATCTGAACACTGATTTCTGTTGTAAAAAGCTATCAATAGGGTATAATGTCTTCTGTGAGTCTGGGGAATCCTTTTCAAGTTTTACAAATGCATTTTTACCAAGGAAAAGACTGTTACACTTGTGCCTCCTTCCACATATGTGCTGCATGTGTGTGTTCAGTCATAGATAATTACTTATTGCTGAAAGCAAATGTATTCCTCCTTAGGCCCATTACCCTTCCTGAACATGCTCTTTGATAAAAGAGAAAACTGGATTCTGTTATCTCAGTCTCTGCAGATGGCTTTCAAAAGTACTTAGGAGTAAGTAATCATTTGACTCAGTAATTTTCAGCAATCACTCATGTATCTCTTTAATGTCCTCACCCACATTCGAAATTCCCATTGAAGCTGATATTAAAGTTGAGAAATAAGCCAGAAAGGATCCAGTAGGGCTTTCAGGTTACAGACAGTTGATGGTTGAACCTGATGATCTTAGAGGTCTTTTCCAACCTTAATGATTCTGTGACAGAGCTGGGAATAGACACTGACCTAAATGCAGTAGATATGATATAGAAAATTCTGCAACATTATGTTGGAAACACAACACATCACTCTTGCAGTTTCTTTGCAGAGACAAACCCCCACCTGTGATGAACCACCACTTGCCTGAATTAAGGCTAATGTTTGCTTTCTTTAAGCCTTGATTTAAAACACTGATGGTGACCTCCCTTCACATTGACTAATTCAATTACCTCTCCACTTCCCAGATTCCCAGACAGTGAAGTACAACGCTGGTCTTCAGAATTTATTAAATACTTCGGTCAGCCAGTAGGAGTATTTGTGCACCCAAGTGCTACTCAGTGCAGCTAAGCATGACAGAGTCAGCATCCTGCCTGTAAACAAGTTTTTCAGAATCTAAAGCCAAATGAAAGAAGATCAATCCAATGAAAACATTTTGCTTATAATTCATAAGACTTCCCTCACTATTTATAATCCAGACGCTGTAGTTTTGGGAGATGACATGAAGCAGATATTGATTATTGACAAATAAGACAGATTTACCGCTTCTTATCATTGCAAAAAGTAAATAAACGTAAAGGCAACATTCAAAACTTTCAGGTCCTTACTCACGGCTTAAGGTTATTACTTAGAAACAACTCCTGATACCCCCCTCTCATCCTGAATAACACCTTTTTCTCGAATTAGTCCCACTAATTTCACTAATACCACTCCTGCGGGAAAAGCCACAGTCAGGTTAAAAATGCATGCCTTTTCAGATAGATTTCTCCTAAGCATGTGCAGAGCAAAAGGAAAGTGAAGGTGTCAGGATCCAACCTCAGAAATAAGGAAAGTGAGTTCTAGCAAGAATAAATTCCCAACAAGGAAAGAAAAATGAGAGGCAAAAGGAATGAACAAAAGGGATAAAGGCAGGAGAGGAGAATTTATCTTAGACAAACAGAATTTGTGTTGGCCCATCCGTCCATGACCCACGCACTAATGAGGCTGCCCATTCATGGAAGCCTCAGATAAACATACAGATGGCCATTTAAATCACCACAATGGAGTATGTGTATTACGTGAGCCAGTGTTTTCACTTGGAGAGGGTAGAGAGGAAAAGACACAGAGCTGGAGATGATGAAGATAACAGGCCAGGATTATTGGACTTTTCCTATGCCTCAGTCTTCATAAGTTCTTCTATGAAAATGCTTGTAAAGAGCTGGACTATAAAAATTCCAGACTTTACTGTTGGCATAATTGATCTCAGATATGTCACCACAGAAGGAGACAGAGGAGCATTCATGTAAGACATACAAATCTTGGAGAGGAACCAAGTGTAATATATAATCTTTCCTTCCCAGAAAACCATTCATGGTGGTTTTGGAATAGATTTAGACTTTTAAAACCTGTTCTCTGACCTGCAGCATGTTTCAAACAAAAAGCTCTCAGGATCACAATAAAGAACACTTGAATTTGATAGTGTATCATTCATCTAGTTTTGAAATAATAATTTCTCAGTGGTACTTTCTTATTTCACAGAAAGGGCACTGAGGAACTTCATCTTTAAAAGACCCTTCAAAGGACGTGAAATTTTACAAAAAACAGATATCAAATTCACAGCTGACACAAGTGGGCACTGCCCCATTTGAGTATGAGATCTGGGGCTTATAGAAATATTTTTGCTGTGGTTGGAGGTGTCTACCAACACTACATAATTATTACAGTACCACTGCAAGAATTTTTAGAAGCCTGGTTTTTATTTATACACCATGCTGTATGCTTTTTTTAAGAAATATGTTGTTGCTGTTAGTAGTTGTTGTTATTGGCATTTTACCCTTGGGGGTGGCTGGGAAAACTTGGTTTCTGTTTCTAGTAATTTTCTCCTTTGCAGTTTCCTCACAGTCCTCTTTACTGTCCTTCAAAAATGCTGATCGTCAGTCCTCCTGACCCTTCTTCTTCAATACCCTGCTGTCTCTCTTGTCTTCCTTCTCTAGGGAGTACAAGTTCTTGCCTTCTCCCATTCAAAGCTGTTGCCACATCAGTAGTGACTGTATGATACACCTAGACAGAGAACACAGCTGATGTCAGAAGCCACCATACGGCACTGGACCCAGACAGACAGTCCCCTTTTATGCTGCCTCTGCTATTGTTTTACACTGTCGGCATCTACCTTGTAAGCCATCAGGGCATGTGGCCCAAACTGATTACTAAGGGCTTGATCTGTGGTCTCTTGACTGAGCATCAGAGACTCACACTGGGTTCAGCAAGCTGCAAATCAGACCCTAAGACACCACCACAAATCTCTGTCAGGATGTTAGAAAACCAGCTGAAGGAAAGCAAAATAAATTTTCCTGTGGAAATTAAACCCTGTGCCCAAGCTGCTTATGACATTAGTCTTATGAGCAGCTGGAGGGGAGGGACAGCGTGTCTAAACTCTGTGCGTGCCTGTGTGTCTGTGAGTGAATGAGCAAGAGATCCTGAGGGCCTTCTAGAGCTGGTTACATTTAGCTGCTTTGTGGCTTGTGCCAAATGTTTAGTAGCTGTGACTCATTGACCAACTAGCTGTCTTAACATCTTGTTTCATTGTCCTTTTCTCTTATAAAGGTTTCTCCTCACCCCCGGTCGAGATGTCAAGAACAGTGATTCCAGATGCAAGCAAAATTTTGCCATCGCAGCGCATTACAGGATGTGCAGGCATGCCTTGAATGAAGATTGCAAATGAAGTGGATGCTGTTGGACTGCTGAACACCTTGAGAGCTGACAGATGAAAGAGAATGCTCAAGGCAGTCTGCCTTGTTACATGGCCTCCAGATGAATGACAGATTAGGTGGTAAGATATCTTGAGAGGTGCCTGTGCGTAGCTCAGAAAGCAAATCTGAGTTCCTTGTGAAACAGGCAGAGGTGTGTGGGATTTTGGGGGTACTTGTGAATACAGAGGAAAAGGAAACAGGGATATTTTGGAGAAATTTTATCCAAACACACACCAGTCCTGGCCCAGTTTTAAAGGAACAAAATGCAGTAGCTATTGGAGAGGACCAATGCATTGATGATTGTGTTCCTCAAAAGAGCTTGACAGTAGGCAACATCCAGCCTTCACATTGGCATCCTTCACCTGCTACCAGGGAAAGACATGACCATAGACATCAGGACAGATGAACTCCAGCTCTACAGTGCTTCCAGTTGGGTAACACCCTCAGCCTGGCGAGCTGACACTCTTCAGCTCTTGTGCGGGGACGCTCCACACTGTTAGGAGGCCGGCCAGAGAACCCCTCTACAGCAACAAGCAGTGCTAGAGAGGCGGTAATAAACAGGCCCTGGGCAGGGATCAGCAGCATTTAGCGCTGGGGATATTCCAGGAGTAGAACAGCGGTATTTAGTGCTGTGGACATTTGAGGCTTTTGAGCTCATCCGTCTCTGTTTGACTCTCGCTAGGCAGGAAATTGCTAATTACCTTTCCGTGGTAGGAGCAGCTCCGCTCCGCTCCGGCTCCTCCAGGGCAGAGGAGTGAGAATTGTCCATAATTACAGGAGGAGGATTGCACAGAACGCTCTCTCCCTGGTAGTGGAAGGACTGAGCTGCAGCCAGCATTTAAACGCTGATTAGTATTACTGCTTGCAGTCAGTGTTTACAGCCACTTCTCAATTACCCTTACTCTGGGAAAAATGAGATGCCGTCAGCATAAACCTTAAGAAAAAGAACAATAGAAATCAAATTATCTGTTTCTTTTGATATTGAATCAATCATAATTTAAACAATTACATTAACAATAAGATTTTTTTCGAGCCCTCCAGTGCTCCTTTTGATTTTTTCCCACAACCCATGCTTTGGAAAATTTGGTTTCAGAATGAGCGAACCATACATGCATTCAATAACTGCTTGAATAGGGGTGAGGGGCATTGTTCCTAAAAAGAGCTGTGTGAATATTTTAAGTTATTGAGTAGGAGGGGTGGTAACAAGAACAATAGAAGAACTAAATTATTGTTATTTTGTCTCTTCAAGACCTTAACGCTGTCATACAGTTGCCCTTTCCCCTGAAGTGGGATTTGTCTCCCTGATGGGCTCTTCTGGGGAGCTGTCTGAGCTAACACAATTATTGTGTCAAACTCTTATCTCAGGGCCCGAATAATGGCTTTGACTGACTGTCTCCTCTGATTGTTAATGAACAGTTTACTGTAATTAGCACTCGTGTTCTTTTAGCTGGGTCTGGTGGAGACGTGTGTTTAGAAAGCTCTCTGAGGAAAGAAGAGACTGGTAAGAAGCAGATGGATTATAAAAAAAAGAAAATAAACTGTAAACAAAGAATATAAGGGGGATAGGAAAAAAATAGAGGGAACGGGAAGAGAAAGGAAAAAATCAAGGAATAAAATTTACAAGAGCACTTCCATGGTGTACTATTCATGCAGACTTTAAAAGACTGATAAAGTACAGAAAAACGTGGACCCTTTCCTCTGGCTACGACGTAGCTCGAGGTGGTGACGAGTACGGTTTGCGCGGTCGGTCCCGCAGCCTTTGCTTAGAAGCAGATCATTCCGCTCAAGAGTGAACAGGAGGGGGCAGCATCGCCTTAAACTCACGGTGAGAGCCGTTACCGACGCGGTCGGAAACGGCACGCGGACGAGCTGATCATCGCGGGTCACCAGGCAACAGACGCACGGAGGGAGTTTGCCAGCAGGTACCTCACTGGAAGAAATGTCTGCATGGGGAGAGGATGGCAGAAACACGTTTTTTTTGAAGTGCAGAAAGCAATGTGAAGGTGGGATTTCAGCAGTGCCTTTGGCTTGGCTCAGTTCAACTGCCGAGTACAGAATCCAAGGCCCAGCGTCAGGCAGCATATACTTAACGACATCTTCTAGTTACATTATAGCTCATCCAAAGATTGTTATACTCTTACAAGATCAGAAAACCTATTTCAAAGACGCACAACTGATACACAGAGGGTGTTCTGTGCCCTGCCCAGTGTGCCACATGGCATCGGGACAGCACCCGATCAAGCATGTCCATTGCACCAGTGCAGGGCACTACTTTAATGACACTGGATTTCTGAGATGTAATCAGCAGACAAGTATTGCTGATTCAGCTTCAGCTGAAGGATCAATGTTTGGCTCTAGTGTGTTGTTTCAAATCAATTTATTTGGTTACATAAATACATGAGAACTTCTTAGACCCTGACAAAGATATAGCAGCCTTGGTTACACAAGTGGAAACTCCAATGTAGTGACTTTTAACAGAGGACAAAATTTGGTCTGTTAACTGTTCTTCTCTGAAAGGAGTTATTGCAGGCAGTTGTGGATTAATGAACTGCTCCGGGCAGGGGTTCTCCCTGACATATGACGTTTTAAAGTTATGCAGTGTGCAAAATCACATGGCAGAGAAATTCCCATACACATTAAAAACAGCCATACCTATCAGTTGCAGCCTTGGCTCTGCTTCCTCTCTGCCACTATGTTATGCGCACTTCAATGAAGAGAGCATAATTCTCTTTACAATTGATGGTTCTGCTAGTACGTTACTACTAAATGTGCAGACCTGTACAGGATTTGCTGCACTGCACCCTTTTCAAATCAGGCTCACAGTTCAGAGGGAAAGACGAGTGCCATTTCAAAAGAGGGTAATGGTACCTTGGTTCCAAGGGAGCTATTTTATTCAATCATTTTTCAGTACAGGTGAATCACAGAAATCTTTTCCATTTCATAGACAGTATTTTAATATTTCTGTTCTGTTCCTGAGGGACAGAATGAGAAAACTGGGTTTCCATTTACTGGAGTTTGATGGTTAGTATTTCACCATCCATGTAAATTAATTATTTGGTCTCCCTGTGAGAATTATCAGTAAAATAGTGATACTGAAGGAAGTAATCTTGGAGGTGACTGCATGGGAAGTCCACAAATGAGAACAACAAGTACACATAAACCCACATCAACCACCAAACATCTGTCTGGACATGGACAGAATTCTAGAAATACAGACACAAGTGACTGCCTGATCTTTTTACCGAAACAGACATTTCAAATAACATTTTCTAATTGTAGAAGTATTTTTGAGCCACTATTTTGTTACATGTGAAGTTGTATTGAATACACTTAGGATTTTCAGGGAAATGTTGAAATGGGAGTGGTTTTATTTTGGCAGTTTTAAAAATTTTATCTTAAAAATAACTTTTTTTTCTTTCCATTATTTAATTTCAATAGCGTGCTAGAGTAAATGAACCATTATTACTGGCACAGTATCATGCAACTGATGGATTGCATATGATTGAGGATAACTGAAATATGCTATTTTAACACATTTTCAAAATAATACTGCCAGATGCTCTTTAGTACTGAATGAAACATCTTATCTTTTCTAGGCCAGTACGTAGGAGTGGCATTTGATGATTTAAAAGAAAGTTTCCATCAGTAGCCTCATCATGTAATGAAAACTAAAAATATTGTGAAAGAAACACCAAGCCTTGAAATTTTCGAACAAAAAGGGGTCTGAAACAACGCTGTCTTGGATTTTCTGCTTTATGGTAATATTCTTGCTTTAAATATTCTGAATCAGAATGAAAAGTAATGTTTCAGTGTCAAATGTCCCAGAAAACAGTAAATACATGCCTTGACCAACTGTAATTACCAAATGAATGAGTAATCCATTTTCTCCCAGGCCCTCAGCTTTGTCAGCACTAGATTTACACACGATCATTTTTTAAGGAGATATGGGAGGAAATGCATAAATGCCAAGAATGTTTGTTCAGGGAAATGACACATCATCCTTCTCCCAACATCTGGTTATTCATGAAGGCCTGACAAATCTTCTTTTAGACTTATTAAGCACGAAGTTATCTATTCCGAAGGGATCTGTGATAAAAGCAATTTTTTTTACTGTAGGGAAGTTTGAGTTGAAGCCTAGTACAGACAGAGAAAAGAGACTGGAAGAAGGAGAGCTGCTTTTGTTGGTCCGTGGCTCAGGAGCATTAGCTGTCATTCGCTCCAGATCTCTATTTTTAGATGACCTCCAGTGCATTAGATCAAATGTATAAATTGGATGAGGTCAAACTGTGTCTGCCTGTGAATATGCAGCTTCTGAGGTGTGGCGATGTCTGTGGAATCCAGCTAGCCAGTAGTAACCTGAACCTTGTCAGAATCACACTGCAACATCAGTCTTTCTATTAAACATGGGCCTAATACCCTTTTCACAATTTGAAGTTAAATTCTTATTTAATTTATGCTGATGTGGATGTAGAGATGTCAGCAGAGGGTTTTTTCGCTTTTACATTGTCTTCCTTACTGTATTAGCAGTTCACAGCCATCATAAAAGGTCTCTGCAGGAAAAAAGGTGATCATCCCTGAAAACAGCAGAAGCCCTGTGATTTCTGCTTGTGTAGCAGTTCGGTTTTATTCCAACCGCTGCCATTGGAGCAGCTTTTATATAATAGCGCATACTTCTGTAGGTATAGGTGTGCGCTTATAAACATAAATACACACGCACACAACTGATAGTACAACACTTATTAATTAATTATCCAGTCAATTGAATAAGTAAGTACACTTCAGCAGATCCCAGGAATCACCCACAGTAAGTTCCCTTTTGCAAAGCATGAGCCCTCTTTGCTTTGCAGAGCTCCGAGTGCCTTGAACTTCGTGTGTCATTTGTTTAGCCCTTGTAGCGAGAAGGGAATTTCACCTCAAAACTGTGCGGCGTGAACTGGCAGCCCTGAGCTCTGCAAGATTTATGTGAAGCTCCTGGTGGTGTTTGTGTCGCTTGGTAATGTAGGACTGCGTCTGCGGAGGGAATACCATGCAGTGTGGAGGCGAGCTAAGGAATTAAATGGGATGGGATTTGCATTAGAGCTTCACCAGAGTTAATCAGCTTTGTCCCTGAAATCTGGCTGCAACTTGCTGTATGGCTTCCTGCTCTGGTCAACAGAAACTCTAAGACTATGACATATAAAAATGCCTTGAAGAAATACAAGAGGAAAGGAAGCAATTATTCCAGTTCAGCTAGATAAGTGCCTAAGGGATCAACTCCCCGTCTAAAAAGTGTATTGGCATTCTCAGCCTCATGACATGGATTCTGCAATGAAGAAAACCCACATATAGAATGAGGTCAAAAAGTTAGCTGCGAGTGTATTGTCTGGGCTTTAAATTTAACCTTGCCTTATGTCTAAACCCAGATGACTGAAGCATTCTGCTAAGTCTTTGTTGCTTGCGATTACATATATTTTAAAATATGTGGAAAGCTCTGTGGCTTCTTCTCTTCCAATGGAACTGGGGATTCAGTTCAGCAAGTATATGGGCTGATGGATACAAAGGTCATCAGTCACTTCTTGTGGCAAATTAATTTTACTAAGTGTACCTCATTATTTATCCTGCATGCATCAAAAAGAACTCCCGGCTTAGACTGAAATGTGTCTGGATTCACATTCATAGGAAGATGAGAAATGCCAGACTGGACTAGCCCAGTGTCAGTCCACATAGTCCAGCAATCTGTCTTTGATAATAAGTAGCACCAGATACTGTAAAGGAAAAAAGTCTCTACCAAGCAATAACTCCAGCCATTAAAGTGTTTTACCCCAATCAGAGAGAAGTTGATGCCCAAAGCATGAGGTCTTTTCCAAACATTTGCTAATCCGGCTGGAACATTATCAATGTAAATGTCTGACTCTTTCCAGATCTTGCTCGCCTCTTCAGAAAAACCGTGTGGAATAAAAGAGCAGCGGGATGCAGGAGAAGAAAGAAATTTTCAAAATGTGGGATATAAACAAAGAAGGTTTGGGGCAGAATGAAAAATAAACAGAGAGAGTGTCTGGAGGGGGGGAGGGAATGAAAAAAATTCTGTCCTTTAAAAATAACACAGGCTTCCTTATAGCTCGCAAACCAGTGAGGCTTACCTTACAGGGAATAGTTTATGACTCATACCCTGTTTTGGAAGTCCAGCAGAGATCAGCAAGATGTCAAACCAAAATTCAGCTATCTCTGCAAATGTGCTGATCAAAGTTCTGCCCAAGACAGAGCAGCAGACGCTGTGGATTATGTCAACTCAGGAAAGTCAGAGGTGACCACAGAGGATCTGCAAGCCTAGATCCTCTGCCCCTAGTCCTGCAGAATACGACAATACAAGAGCTTGATGTGGAGAAGGACTGGGATTTTATCTGCTGTGTGGCTCAAGAGGGTGGAAGAAAAATCTCACTTCACTGATAGCATAAGGGTTGAAAGCTACAATTGTACCAATGATAATAAGAATTCAAGACTAGCAAGATTTGTGCCTTCAAAGAACTAATACAGAAAAATGTCTCAACCTCTTGCTCATGCAAGATGATTGATAAAGCGTTAGGACAACATGCTCTAAATACAGTTTCCAGATCCGCCCAATGTGAATGTCCTGCTTTGGGAGACATGAATAACAACTACTTTCTCCTGGACACAGTGCACAGGCAAGATGAAAAGTGACATGTAAAAGTCAAAAGAGTTTGCAGAATAAGGGAAGATTGAACTCTGAGAGCCATAACCTCAAATACACCAGAGAAACTCATTTTCTGTGCTTCTAATATTGTGAAATCTTCTCACAAATGTGGACTCCACGTGATAAATAACCTTGCTTCCAGATCTCCTGAAAAAGTTTAAGGGCGTAGCTAATGACATTTTTAAAGATGGTTTCTGTGCCGATAGATGGTAGCACTGACATTTTGCATTTATTATTTAAGATTGTTTTGCACTTGTAGAAACAGTAGGTGAGTGCATTTTGAAACTCTGATGGTAATTTGACATTCACAAATCTCTTGTCACCTGGCAAAGTCTGTTAAAATGTTACAAGCAATTATTTTAATCTTGCTGGAGATTAATCATACTTTAAAACATTGGTTCTGGAAATAAATTTGAAATGTTAATACCGATAAATGAGTGTTGCAAATGGATCATTATCTAGAGGAAACACTTAGTTTAATTGGAGTTTTTCCTGAGCCACTCTACATACATTATATGCTGCAAGAAGCTGAAAGCAAGTTCTCCCCTTTTGAAGAAAAAACTACATTTCCCTCCTGATTTTAGCCTCTGTTGCAAAGGGAGTAAGGGAAATCAGATCAGACTAGGTGCCTTGCTTGGATGTCAGTTTTTAATGCAGCAGACAATTCCAATCAAAATGGACCGAGCGTTCACAGAGATTAAGTTTTGGCAAATCTGGCCAAATAGAGACTTTACTAGGGCTCTCCCATCGTGAAAAGAGACACTTCACAGGATACCACAGAATCTGTGAGAGACTAAGACTCGGTCTGTAAGGGACGAGGCCTCTTTGTGCAGGAGGTAGGACATTCAGGAACATCTTTATGCAGCTGCTTCCTTGAAAGAGAAGCACATCATCCAAGGCTGCTAAAATGTACCTGTTAAGTCATTTTAACCTTTCCTTCCCTCGCGCTGCCTTGGTCCTGACTCTATCCAAAGGTAAAGTTGCCGCAAATGGGGCAAAAATGCTGGTATGCACTATTTCTCCAACAAAACTCTTTGGAGAAGTCCTGTGCTTTGTTGGCAACGAAGGCAGATATGAAACAGTAAAGCTGTGTAAAGCTGACACATAATTGGAGCATTCTTAGACTGGGAAGATCTATTCTTGACAGATAGTTCTTGCTGGAAACACAGTATAAAGTGAACCTCACACTCTGAACGCCAAGCCTGAGACCTCTCTCAGGTTGGTTTGGAGCCTGTTTTTGTGGCACCTTAAGCAGCCTCAGCACCGGTGTTGTTTGGGCTGGAGGTCTCCCAGACCATCTTGAGAGCCCAAAGCACCATGCAGAATTGGGCTTGCCTCTCTGCCCTGCCCTGTGACTCCTCTGTGTCTAGGCACATGCCTGAATCTCTACCTTTCTGCAGGAGTTCCCAGCAAGCTAGATGCAAAGACACAGCAGTAGAGCAGCCTTGTGCAAAGGGTACACTTTTGCTGCACAGTATGCATTAGCCATACACCAAGACAGCAGCCTATTGGGCAGGAACTCTAACACAGTCTCTGAAAGCCAGCTTCTTTAGAGAAGACAAGGGTCTTAAAAAAATTCCTCTTGTATCTTCCACAGAAAAAGCATCAAGGGAGCTACCTTTCAAATGCCAGGATCTCCTGGCAGTGTAAATTTCTACAAAGGTCTTGATTTCTTTACTAACTCCAGGGGCGCTGCTATGCTCTCATGTTGCACACAGCACAGCTCCCGTGCCTCTAAAAGATGGAACTGTCTCCTTACAGTCCACCGACTCCTCTCCATTGCTTACCACCTGGATGGCCAACGTGATGGGACAAGCACTACTTGACCTGACCTTTTTCTTTCATTGGGAAGCTTTTCTGCTAGAAAGCTGGCTAACAGCACAGACTGTTTCTACCCAGGCAACCACATTGCCCCGACAGTAAGCACACAACTGGATTATGTTCAAGACTGCGCACGGAGTCCAGGGTTCTGTGTCCCATACCTGATGAAATGGACCAAGAACTTGAACTATTTCAGGCTACCACACAGCCCTGACATCTTAACAACTTGGGCTGTTACTGAGCTGGATTAGATTCAAATCCATGAACTAAGTTAGAGGTTTTGTGTTCCAATACTGGCGCCAAACATTCTGTTTTCTTACTTGGCTCCTTTCATTACTATGTTTTTCAAAGCTGTTAGAAAGCACCCATTAGCACTTCATTCTGTATAGCTAATCTAATAAATGGACAAGTGAAGTGGGAGGAGGGAGAAGGTGAGCAGGAATTATTGTCCAAATTAGGTGTTAAGCCTTGGCTTCTGCCCCCACCTTGGGTGAGGGTTACAAGGATTAGAGTGGAGAGAGGGAAAGGAACTTCTGTTTCTCGAGCATGACTATGAAAATAGACACACTGGTAACTATGAACAAAATGGAAAAAGTAAACACAGTCCATGAAGTAACACCATCGGGAAAACAAATGTTCTCAAAGAAAAATTTCAGAAACTGCATAATTCTCTGCAGCATGAAGCACTGAGAGCCAAGGTTTGTTTTTTGGAAAAGTTCCTTTGCATCTGGATCCCCATCAGACTTGGAAGAAGGAAAAGTCTAGGAGGGCTGTGGTTTGGAGTGCACCGGCGCTCTCATTGCATATTGTTCCATTTTCTTTGTAACAATAGCAGAAGTTTCATGTCTGACATAGCAAGTCTCCCCTCCTCTGTCTCACCTGAGATGTTTCTCGCCACAGTCCAGACACTGACGAACTGTAACAAAGCAAAAGCAGAAGCTGGATATTGATCCCAATGTGAGACGCAAATCACACATGGCACACGTACTACTTTTGAAGATTTGCTGTAGCAGCAGGCATCGCTTGCCTCAAGCCCTTCTTTTGCACTTCACGCATGAGAAAGAGCATGACACAGATAGCAACAGAAACTGGAAAACAAGATCAGTATATACTAGCTCAGTTCAACCCTGAGCAGAAAATATTGTGTATCGTGATCACTTCATGTTCCAAACGCTGACACAACAGCTCTTAGTTATGCCAGACCATCGCACTGTGTAGCACCCACGTAAGAACGGCGAAGCCAGTGCGGTGTATTTATGCATAAAACATTAAAAAGTATCTCCCCTTTTGTGATCCCTCTAAACGCGGGCACTGGTAATGCTGTCTTACCACTTGGAACACCTGCAAATTTCCGCAGTTAAAATGTCATTGACAAACTGCATCTATCTTACGTGAATAAAGAATTTAAGTAAGTTCCTCTCATCACTTTTCCTTCTCTGCTGAGGAGCAGTTTGCACAAACTGAAGTCATGAGACCTTTCTTGACACCGTCAGGAATAATCCCTGAATATAGTGGAAGGCTATTACAAAACAGAACAAAGAATGTTTCAGTTACAAATTCCCGAGAACACCATCACCAACAGACTGCAGAACAATTTTTGGGTTTAGGCAGTGATATGTAATTTAAAAGTCATGCTCTTTGGGATTACAGGGGAAAAAATCTGCAGAGTTTATTGCCTTCCAGATTCTTACATTTTTTTAAGTCTGGTGGTAAACCAAACATTTGATGCATTTGTTGACATGTCCAGCGCATTTGGCAACGTGTGAAATCCTTGCTATTTGGGTCAGATGAGTGTCCTCAAAAACAAGACAACCCAGCAGACCTTCCAGGCCAGGCTGTGCTGGACGCTGTTTGCTCTGGTTTGGTGGAAGCAGCAGTTAAAGGCAACCTACAGCAAGTCCTGCTCTGCGCTGGGGGCGATGGCCTCTGCAGGGAGCTGGGTTGCCTGGCTCAGCCTCCTCATCCTATTCCTGACTGCTCAAGGTCAGACCCAGGAATCCACTGCCCTCCACGTGGGGCATGCCAAGAAGCAGCAATCTTCACCAGCTCCCTATCGCTGCCTCCTGGCCCCGGCCCCAGAACTGGCTGACACTCATTTGGCAATACACCCTGACTTCATGCCTCCCTGCTAGAAGTCACAGTAGAGAGACAGAAAGCAAATGAGCCATAAGAGCAAAACCTCTCTCTTCCCGAAACACAAATCTGTGCATAAGAAGAGCCTCTGGTGCATTTGTACGAGCTTACTGCATGAAACGATTGAATGAACAGCTCTCATTTACTGCACACAAGAGCTGCATCTCCCAGGTGCATCTCCTCCTCTCCCCTCCAGGTACAGATCCTCGGTCCCCTCCTGCCGAGCCCTACCCTCCTTCCCTGCTTCAGTCTCCCTAGTTGCTTCTTTGTGTCAATGGTAGCCGGAAATTAGAAGCTGTTGTCTCGTTTGGCTGGTAATGGTACCTCCTTTAAAGAGGAATCGCATTTTACAGAAGTCCAAGAACTGAAGAAAAGTTTATTCTGATTCGCAAGTTTGTTATCTTCAACGTTCTGATGCAAGGCAGTTGAAAATGAATATGGCACATATACATGATGGAAACTCTCTGTAGGCTTGAAAGAGGCTTGAAAGCTGTATTTACAAAGAATATCCTCGGCACCACGTGAATACACCCTTTCTTTAAAATACAGTGGGCGCAATCCAAAGAGCAGATAAATTTACAGATACAAAGACAGAAGATGATAACTTTTGTAAAGATCTTCAACATGGAGATATAACTCTCACAAACTGATGTTTGAATCAACTGTGTTGGCTCTCCAGAGTAACCTTACGTTGGACGTTATCCTCACTCCTTTGGGTAAAAGCATTTCTTTGAGTGACAAACCTGTAAATCCACATAATAGCTGTGAGATCTGTATTGCCCTCTTTCCCTTGTTTTATCACATATATCACTATACCAGCCCACTTGGATGAGCAGCTGGCTCATTTTAGATGTGTACACTATAAGATCCTAAGCGTACTTTCGAAGCTGTACTTAAGCAACAGTGCACTGAGAGATGAGGTGCAACCTGGGGAAGAGCAGCTGTCAGAAATATCAAAACCAAACAAGCTCAGCCCATTTTTCTTGATGACGACGACACAGATGTTGAAATGAATTCATATTTACATCAAATATTTATCACATACTAGAATGCCTCAGTTTGCAGAACCCATAAGCCACATTCAGCACACATGATTTCTCTCACTGCCACTTTCACACTGGCAGCCAGGCAAACCCTGACGTACAAACAGTTTCTTTTCCTCTCCAACACTCTGCAGCTGCGGCATTTATGCAATTTGCTATATGATATTCTCACCCTGATGGAAAGCATCTCTGATCTCTCTCTCCAGAGGCAAGGCACAGCCATAAGACCCCACAGATGTGCACACTATGGGGGGACCAAAGGAGTTTGAGAGTCTGCAGGTAAGGACGGTGAGCAACTGGGAGCGTGGAGCACCCTTACCGTTCCTCCTGCGATGACAGCTGGAGCACTCCCACCGAACACCATGTCATCCGCCCCACGCAGCCTGCCAAGCGCAGGCAGAGACATTGCTCTGTGCCACGGTGCAAACACAGCCAACATGCCCAAGAGGAAGCACTGTGGGATGGCCTGATCGGTCCCTGCTTTATTCCTGAAAGGGAAGCTACAGAGCGGATGGGGCGAAGTCTTGTCCTAATTATGTTACTAGGAGTATTGTCATTGTCTTCAGTGGAGCTAGGCTTTCTCTGCAGGGAACCTGCCAGAAAATCTCAATACCCATTTGTATTTCCCTATTTCGGGATGAAAATTAGGTACAGCACATATTTCACCCACTAGTGTTACAGCTGTCACCGTGGAAACCCTGTTCAATAGAGGGTGAAAACTTCTACAGTTTTGGCTGGGTTCATAGAGTATTGAGAACCATTTTTTACCCATTAGCTTTATTAAGGGTACTATAATTCAAAAATTAGGATAGCCACACGTGTACAAATAGCTGTAATTATAGACATAGCTGCTACGTATGTCTTCTGAAACAAATCCTGTACTGTATTTCTCAATTAAATCCCACCCTTAAAATATACCATGATGATATAACAAGGACTTCTATATTTTTCCAAGCATATACTAATTATGTTTTCCATTGCAACATCCTATAAGTAGATACTGCCCCATTTTGCAAATGGGGAAAGCAGGGTACGCAGGAGTCGCAGACCTTGTCAAAACCATGCAGCCAAGCCCTGGCAGATTCAGGAATGGAATCTGTGAGTCCTGACTCTTTAGTTCCCCTGTTCAGATCACCAGACAACACTCCCTTCCTCTGAAATAGGCTATTTTGATTGAAAACAGATGGTGTACATTTTTGGCAGAGTGTTTTAACTATATTAAAATGCTCTGAATGAATATGTGCTTGTATCATACCTATATATGTATACATGAACATACATGCATACTACATCCATGCATACAGAAATAGGAATGAGTTAAGGACATATTAATTTACATATATCGTATGCAAATGTAATGGATATGCTTAAAGATACTTCAGTGCAGCTGGACAGCTGACATACCTAAACACATAAGCTGTATTCTTCGTTGGTACTGTAATTACACACTGTGTATTCTCTCTGTATTCTCTCTCTCTAAGCAACAGACTTTACATTGTTGATGGAGTATACACTTTGATGTAATGCACATATTCATGATTTTTATCATTTAATGAGAAATTTTAGTGTAGTTTCAGTAAGGGGTGAATCACATCCTTTTTCATTAGCTCCAGGACCAACCTCCACCCTAGCTGAACAATGCACTTAGTGGACACCACCTGCATTTGTAACACATTTTTTCTGCAACTGAGTTGTTATGTCTCAAATTTCATGCTTATCTTTTGAATTTGCTTTCTGTCATAAGATTTGCCCCAGCATTAAGTCGTCTCTAAACAGTTCCTTTCTAGCTCAGGGCTGGCAAATTCTGTCTTGGACTTGCTGTCTATCAGGATTAAGATCTTCCCACATATCATACCCTGGAGGAGATAACAAAGGCCAGTTTTTAATTACCCAATTCTTTGCCTGCTCATCTGCAGCCTTGGGTCAGGTAAAGATGGTTTGTCACATCAGCTGGCAAACAGCTCAGGAGATCTTTCCCATGGTTGGAAATCACCAGAATGGGCTTGTATCGTCCGATGTCTCCTGTGCATCCCTGGCAAAGATGGGAGGACGGGCCTTGAAAGTTACTCACATGGGATACAGCCTAGTTACAACCTCCTTTCCACAAACCCCTTATCGACAACCTCTTCCCGTTGACTGTATTTCCATTTCTTTTATTGGTTGACTGCGTTTTCCCCTTCACTTACTGCAAAAGAGGTAAGGAAATAAGCCTTCAAATCCACAGTTATGCAGGGGGAGCTGAAAACAGTTCATTCCCCATGGGTGCTAATCCTTTGTCTGCACGTTGGCCCCAGCTACCTCACGCCTTATACGCACAGAAAGTGAGTCAGAATTGGGGGCAAGATTAGAATTTGGAAATTCTATCCTTGCAGAAAGAGGAGCCTGAGCAAAAATAGTTATTTCAGTCTGTGCTAATTCCTTCTGGACTGACCCATGAGTGCGCAAGAGCAGAGAAATATCGCTGATGCTCACTGCTCTTCAGTCTTTTTTGGTTCTAAATCTGCAGAACTCAGGAATCAGGAAATGCCTGCAGAAAGGTTTTGAGGAGGTCATAGAAACATAAGTATGCTACAGTGCTGCTTTATCTAAGGATAAACAAAATATGGCTGCTTATTATATATGAAAAAAAGAGTTTATTCTCTTTCAGAACTGTAGCTAAAAATTCACAAAAAGTAACATGGGCATTTTTTGATTTCACAAACAATGCTATAGTGTAACATTAAGATCTCCACAACTGTACTTACAACATCAGCTAGCAGCTGTTAATCAGGAGAGTACCTTACCTCAGCTCTTATCTTGCACAGAATGTATTGGCATGTTTATATTTTCCTGTCTGTTTATTATGCTACAAAACTAATATTCTGGCACAATCTATTGTTAGCAAAGATTATTTATGCTAATTTCCTCTGTATCAAAAGGTACAGTAAACATACGTACTTGGGATAGCTCTCTTGCAGTTCAATACAGTAAGCTATTTTTCTCTAACTTTGCAAATATAATATAAATTTCCAAGTAGAAACAGTGTTAAAAGAAAAGTCTGTTCTTGCAAACTATTACATGGTAACCAGGCCTCTCTCATATCAATAAAATGGTCTCCACAGTGACACTCTTGCCCTTGCTCTAGCCACTTTCTGCCAGGTAGGAGTCAGAGAAATGCAAAACAGCCTTAAAAGCTCCATATCTGATTAGAGGAAATTCTCCCGGTGCAGGCTAGGCAGAGACTGCCAAAGGCTTTGTTCCAGTTCCCTTTAAATAAACCATTGCAAAGGGGTCTGAGTTAATTTTTCAGGCTGCTGTATGGCATAAAGGCAACAGTCTGGACAAAATCTGCTGGATTCACCTCCTACAGTAGGCCAGTGCCGGGAGGATGATGAGGCTGCTTGAAGGCAACACAGCCTGAGCCATTCTAGGCTGCTGGTTGTGTGCAGCACTGGATCTTCTTCCATTGGTTTCTGTGGGACTCAGACTACGTTCTTACCATTTAAAATGCAAGTGGACTGTCAGCTAATAAGATACCCAACGTTTTTCACAAAAACTGAATAGAGTCCGGAGACTAAAGATAAATCATAAAGAGAATGTAACACACAGTACACACCCAATGCAGAAGCCTGTTTTCTCTGCAGCACTTCTTCCATTCCATGACATTCTGCAGAGTTTTTTCATGTTTTCTTATTATCTCCCCATCTTTATCAGTCAGAATAGACAGCCTATGATAAACGTGCAGGAAAATAAGCCCCAGAACAACTCCATGATTAGCCCACTTGGTTCACCTACTTGGTGAACTGGTTGGAGATGGGAAGACTGCCCAGCTCTCTCAGTAATCCACCCTTGGCCCCAATTCAGCAGAGCACTTAGGTACTTGTTTAACTTAAACAAGATACAGTGCTTTACTGTGAATCATAGACCTTTTTATTATTATCACTTTTACTGCAGGGAGAGGGAATTAAGTCTTAGGAAAGGCCTTGAAGCAAACAGGAGCAATAAATTCAACATCCTGAGGCTCTGCGCCCTGGGTCTGTCTGAGTCCCCGACCAGAGGAAGGATGACGTTCAGAGTCCATGGCCCAGCTCATTTCCTCCTCCTGCAGGAGACAGCAGAGAGATTAGCAACCGTAGGACTGCTGCCATGCAGAGCTGTGCTAGTCATAGCTGGAAGCTAATTATACATCCACTAGCCACTTTCCTCATTATTCGGTCAAGTAAGAAAATCTTCACTTTGTTGGAAAAGCCAAAAGAACAGCTAATAACTGCTGATAGTTTTTTTTTTGAGAACGCACAACTATGGCTCTCATTCTCCATTGTAGAATCTTTTCTTTATACCATCCTAAAAGAATCTTTTTTCATTACCTGCACAGAAACCCAGCTTTCACAGCCTCTGAAATGAAACCCTTCTCTTCAGAAGAGAGCCAAGAAATTCATCGCAGCAACGCTGGACTCCAGGTGATGAATGTAGGTGGGCCTGACTTCCTCCTGTTGCACCACACACAGAAATTGCCAGTCCTCTGGGCAAACTGTGCTGGTCTCTATGTCTGGGGAAGAAAAAGTTTGAGATATAGCTAGTATTATGATTAAAGTTTCTATAACAGATAAATACGTTACTTGACTAAAGTTTTACAAACATTCTGTTCTATGTGGTGATTTTAATTCACTTGCTGTGTGCTTTGGCATAGCATCAGGGTGTTAAGAGGAGGCAGCAACATCTCTGTGGTTAAGGCTGAAGCTAGCTTCCATTGTAGCACCCTGTTTCCATCCCTTCATCATAACTTTGGCTTGGAAAGCTGCTCGAGTCTGAAGCTTGCCAGGTATATTTTAGTCACTTTTGCAAAAACTGAGGAACATCAGCCAAATGACTTTAAAGTTACGGGTTGTTAAAACTTACTCTGATTGGAAATATTTACTTTTAATTAGTATTTTTAGTCCTTGTCTTCAGTTTGATTGATTGAGTTGAATTAACGTGACCCATAGCAACACTCCTGCCTTAAGAACGTTTCACTGTACCTCTGTAATTCTCCCCAGCTGAATGACTGTGACTGTAGAGCAATGTCCTCTTCCTGACCCATGTGTCCCCATTAGGAGAGGTTATTGTCCCTGACCCTGTCTCTGATGCTTGTCTTTGACCATCTGCTGGAGACAGGCTCTCCTTTCGATGTCTTGGGAAGACCAAATGAGCCCCAGCTTACTTCAGCCAAACAATTACCTTGCGGTTCATTGCTAAACTCCTTTTCTTGCACTAATGCAGGTAGGGAGCAATTGTGCTACCAGATCTGCTCTCACTTCAGTAAGAAAGGCTACTTTCACCAAGGGAGCACTATTAACAAAATGAAGCTGTACGACTGGCCAGCAGCTCCTTCCACAAGTACAATTATTTCCAGCGCACAGGCCTTGCTATCCACGCACGAGGATCCGAGCCAGTGTTATGTTCACACTTTTGATTAAACTAGTGCAAATATTTGTCTTTCTCTACCTCAAAAAATACTTGGAATCACACTTCTAACCTTTCCATATAATTAAATCCTCTTAATTTGTGCACTGACAGTTTACAAAGAAAAATGGTTGACACTGTGCAAAGATATAAACTACTCTCAATATTAATAAATCTGAGTCCAAACAGTTTTGTTTGTTTCAAAAGGAATTATGAGTTCGCTTATGTTCTTGCTGAGATCGAAGAGGCTTTTTTGGCACTGACTTGAGACAGATCATGACTGAACACTACATAACATTTTGAAATCCTCTTCCATTGCCCATTTCTTCTCTTTGGGAGGTGACCTACAGTTACCTGCTGAGTGGCAAGAGGTCTTTATTTACAACAAATGCATTCCACAAGTCTCTCAAGTTTTACAGAGCACTTCATTCTCATATTAGTTTTCACTGCAGAAGGAATCAATCCACAAAATGTAGCAGTGGCAAATAACAAAGGTACTGGTTTCTAGTCCTTGTTATCTGCACCATTGCCATCACCTGCTTAAAATGTGACAGCTGATTGCAAATTTAATACATGGAGAAAGAGATGGGGCTTGCTGCCTCCCCATCTAAATAAAATTTGGCAAAGTAAAAATGCCAATTGTTGATAAGTACTGTGATTTCAATCCACAAACAATAACGGAGGTGTCCCCTTACACTGTGTCCTATCTCTGATTAAAACACTGATTAAAACACTGACTTCTGCCTGAATTGCAACTGTCATAATTGTCCATATCTCTTCTCCCAATGAAACACATATTTTAGAGCCTTGTTGCTGTTTTGAAATTCTTACATTAAAAATAAATAACACACAAAATAGAGGCAGAGCTGTTTTCAATATATCAATGTTATTTCAATGAAAATTCAAATAAACCAAAACACTACTTTAAAACAAAAACTGATTTGGTCAGACTTGTAATCTGAAAACTCCACAACCCTGGGGAAATTGAGATCAGCGTGTGATCTCTTTGACTCCCTTTTGTAACAAGCTGGGCACTCTGAGCTCTTCTCTGACTTAAAACTAATCCCGCTCAATCCACCCTGGACTCACGTTCTAAATGATGCTTCTTGCTGGGTTTATTTTCATCTGATTGCAGAATTTCCTGGTTTTCACAAATAAGGGGCTTTTTTCCCCCTCTCCCTCTTCACAAGCTTCAATCCCACTCTCTTGCCAAACTCCCTGCTGTTGGCTTCCCCTTTCTAAATCACTCTTCCTTCCCACATGCTCTCCCACTTAATCATCACCCTCCCTCCCTCTTTGCTCTCTATCCCGTTTTTCCTCACTTCATCCTGTTTCCTTCCCCTGTCAAAGATCTCTTACTCACAAGTTTCCTCATTCCTTGTCTCTTTCATCATTGTTGTTTATATGACAGTAGCAGCTCGCTGCATTTTTTTAAAATCACTTTCACAGTTAGGTCCTCACTGCATTCACCTCTAAGTATAGCTATTTTAAAAAAATATCCGTAATACAGTATTGAGTGTTCACCAGAAGAAGAGGTACTAGTTTTAGAGGAACAGGTATCAAACGCCTTGATTATGGTAAGTAGAAACTATGAAACATTGCAAACCGAGTAGGTTTAGAAGCAGCTCTCATGCCAAGTTCTTGCAATTCTAAGAAGAGCAACACTAGCTTTGTACAGGCATTAGCCAAATAATGTAAATGTGTCCACTTTTCTTTTGAACCAATGGATTTTCTTGCTTTGCCTTGTGTGGCGGTGGCAGAAATTTGCATCCATCCAGTTTCACAAATAAATACGTGGCCTTCCTGAGAACTCTTCAGTTTGAAAAGCCACTTGACCTGAGGAAGAGTTGTACCTCATTAAATAGCTTCATTTAAAGGACTGAAGTATCTTGAGGATACTTATGAAGGTGGCATAACATGGGTAACAGATTCAAGAGACAGTGGAAGAAAACTTCAGTGTAGATAGAGGAATCCACAGGAGAGAACTGGACTACAGAGGGACTAAAGGTTTGCAAAGTTGCAGACTTTATAGACTACAAAGACAAGAGGGAAAAGAAAAGAACAGTCTTAGATTTATGTTACTGAAGAAAGGAAGAAGAATCTCAGCTTGCTACACAGATGCTAATTAAGCTTTATGGCATCCCTAGGAGCTTTGGCAGACTTGGTCCCACTTTTACAGGAAAAAACGATGTATCAAGAGATGAAACAGCATTGTCAGAGTGCAAACAGGGTCCTATTTGGAGGCCAGCATGAGACATGATTTTGGTCAACTCCTAGTTCGCATCATAAGAGCACGATTCAAAATAATAGCAATTTCATGCCGTTATAAATGTAATGTCATTGCTTCCTCTCCTCTTCCTGAAATAGAGAGGCTATCTTGTTTCTGTTCAGAGTACAGCACCCCTGGACACTTCACAGGGCCAGACGCACTTCATGTCTTCACAGAAAATTGTATCCTAGTTGTGGCCACGTTCTTATCTGTTTTAAATGAAGACTAAAACCAGGGGAGTGAGGCCGATACAGAACCAGTGAAGTGAGATCAGCATGATGCAATTTGTCTCTGAGGTAAAATCATTCAGTCCAACCATTCACAGAAAATTGTTAAGACCATAAATAAGACTCTAAAGACCAATAAAATAAGCATGTGGGAAGAGAAAGATAATTCCATATTTACAATATGTATACATTAATGCACATTTATGATCATTGTTTTGGGATTAGGTAAATGGTAAGCATCCATTTTGCCAGGTACCATTTAGTGCTTGTACTTGGACTTGTCTGTAGACCACACAGGAGAAATATGTCTTGGCAAGACAGAGAGGAAAAGAATAATAGTTTCACAAGTCTTTAAAAACATTAAAGCGTGTTACTAAATGCATTATTATAGGTTCTGAGACTAACTTAGTTGTGTGACAGTCATCAGTTTTAGAGAAGAGATCTCTCTGCCTGCTGGGATTGTTTGCCCCAGCAGTCAGATTTATGTGAAACTACAATGCTATGGATACTAGAACAAGTTTTGCTCACTTCACGTATGCAAGTCTTCAGTGACATCCTTAACAGTGCAACCAATGTGTGCTCTGTCTGTGGTTACCTGTTATCTCCTATACTAACCTAAGTTATTACTATAGTTCAGACGACAGCTGTAGGACCCCTTTCCAAATGGTCCAAACACACATTCTCTATATTGGGTGCTGGTACTGTTGTTGCATAGAGTACTGCCCAAATTCTCCTCAGCAGACGAACTGCCACGTCAGTAAAAACAATGTATGTCTACAAAGTGAAGTTCTGGACAACAGAAAAGCCTGGATGCGAAATTTTGTCAGCATATAAAGGCCACCCTTGAGTCCTTGTCCCTAAGCATGTAACAGTTGCAAGCATTTATTCATCTGTAGAGGAAGCATATGGGATCCCCTTCGACTTGGGTGTTGGTCTTTATTCCCAAGTAACAAGTGATAGGATGAGAGGAAATGACCTCGAGTTGTGCCAGGGGAGGTTTAGATTGGATATTAGGAAAAATTACTTCACTGAAAGGGTAGTGTAGTGTTGGAACAGGCTACCCAGGGAAGCGATTGAATCACCATCCCTGGAGGTATTCAAAAGACGTGTGGATGTGGCGCTTAGGGACACGGTTTAGTGGTGGACTTGGCAGTGTTAGCTTAACGGTTGGACTTGATGATCTTAAGAGTCTTTTTCAACCTAAAATATTCTATGATTCTATGACTTTAGAAATGATTTGCATGCCAAAAGCAGATACCTGCAGTATGTCACCCAAAACAACAAATCTCATGTCCCTGGAGAGAAAAGGCTGTTTACTGTATTATATTGAGTATTGCAGAACTCAACATAGATGTTGTTAATACATAAATGATATTGTTTCAGCTGTATCCTACTCATCCTGTAACATTCTAGCTGTGTTGCTATCAGCTTGCTTAATTTATTGTAAGATACAAATTCCTTATTACCATCAGTTACTTTTTAGGTACCGTAAACATTTATAAAGCTAAGCAGTAAGAAGCAAACATTATTGTGATATGATTAAAAGAAGAATGGGGTGAAACAAACACATGATAATTATGAAAGATACTGGAGTATGTTTGCACAACTTCGGTGTATTTTTAGGACACGGTCTGTCTTAGTGACAGAACATACAAATGGGAAGGAATTTCTGAGTGTTACTCTAAGTTCTCTTGTTAGTTTTCTAAATATTCTGGACTAAAGTTTCTCTTGCAGTCTTTCTTCGAAAACAGAGAAAATATTTTTCCATCCCATGGGGGCATTGTGAGAATTACTCATCTGGTACATAGATAATTCCCAGCAAATAAAAATGCCGCTAGTCATTGTTGGTATTACCTGTTCCTCACAGCTTCTGCGACAGGACAGCTGACTACAGCCCAGTGGGCGTATCACCAGCTGTCGCGGGGACTGCCTATGTATTTTCCAACAGGCTATCAATAGAGAACACATAAATCCTGGCTTTTGTGTTCTACTGCAGCTTACATAGCACGGTTTTAATAGAAAAATGTGTCGTGTGCCTCTCGTAGCCTCACTCAAGCTGAAAGCATGCTGAAAAGAACTGGCTTGATGTGCAACTTCTGTCAGGTGGTACTGACAGAAACAAGGGTTTGGCTTCAAAACCAGAAGTATAGGGAAAGTGAGTGCCTTTGCTAGGTATCCTTCCGTGTTTGCAAACACTTGGTCTGCAATTAAAACAAGGAAAGACTTTATTGCTGGCTGAGGAAAACAGTAACATAAGTAAATACGTGAAATATCCACACCCATTATATCTCTGGCAGTAGTTCTTTAGTTCACTTCCCTACCAAGTGGTGCCAAAGTCCAAGGAGCTAACATGCCTTTAACTCTTTGTCTTCTCCCTTTTCCCTCCGCAACGCTATTAATGGTTAATGCATGTTCAGGATGAACTTGGCTGACGTGTCTCCAACCCCTGTAGGAAGTGCTATCTGATCTGGTCCACCTACCCCAGCAATAACCATTTATTTTTATTGCTGTCATCAGGCGTCCCCCGCCCCCCAGCTTCAATCCCGGTTTCCACAAGTTCAGCGGAGAGCCAGCAGGAAATACCTTACTGGCGCTGTAAAACCACCCGCGTGCCACAGCTTCGGAGCGGGCTCCTACCATGGAGGCACTGCAGCGACTTGTTCAACGAAAGCTTTAGTAGACAAGGACCAGCAGCCCCCCAGATCCTTACTCTTGGCTCTTGTTACACCACGGGTACACCCCGGCATGGGAGTGGAACATTTCCCTCATCCTCCTCTTCTCAGTTTAATCCTATCTTCTACCCATCACAAGCTCACTTACACTTTTAGTAGACCCTAACAGCATTTCTTGGAGGGTTTCTGCATAAAAAGCTTTTGTAATTAAATTCTTTCCACATTTCTTTGTTCACCAAGAGCTGGCAGGAGAGTTTCCTCCTTCAAAGGGCCGTTGCCCAGGCTGGTGGACCTCCTTCCCAGGCTCGGGGCGGGAGTCGTTGTCCTCTCTAGCTTCACACCAGCGAGGCAATGCATAGCGGAGTGACTCTGAGCCAACACATGGGACTCTTGTTTAACTGCGTTGCGCATTTCATCTTCGTGGGTGTCTAAGACTGCTGATGGTTGGTAAAGAGGCCAGTTTAAAAAAAAGCATTATACGGATGCTTATTAGGGCTAATGGCAGCTGAGGGTCTCCTGCTGGTTACCGAACCGAGGACGCAGACGCCCGAGCCGTTTCCCTCCCTGGAGCTCCAGCGGACACGGGACTCGGCGAGCTGTCGGAGACCGCTGAACTTCACCCGCAGCCGGTGACCCTGGGAGCTGCGCTCCCTTCCTCCCCTCTCACCTGACCTCGGAGGCAGGACGAGCCCAAGCTACGGGTTGACTTAGCGAGGACACGCAACCCCCCAGGGGAGCCGAGCGCGACGCCCTGTCCCTTCCACCTCTGGCGGGAGAGCCGCCGCCGCCACCGCTGCCATTTCCCACCCCGGCGGGAGGCGGCCCCGCTCCAGCGCCGGACAAGCCTGTTCCCCCCGGCTTGTGCTGGGGCGGCCCGGCGGGCTGCCCGGGAAGGGACGGACCTCGCAGGCGGGGAC
>Ga0065711_1030697_pt1 | contig 31730 bp, 6 predicted proteins | sample Hoacrofraction12_FD_59098 | JGI IMG/M metagenome (GOLD analysis project Ga0065711, IMG submission 59098) | Hoatzin crop microbial communities from Cojedes, Venezuela - Epithelial fraction 12 v2 (version 2) | ecosystem: Host-associated > Birds > Digestive system > Esophagus > Crop | place... | reverse complement strand
GGAGATATTCAAGACCTGCCTGGACAAGGTCCTGTGCAGCCTGCTGTAGGTGACCCTGCTTCGGCAGGGGGTTGGACTAGATGACCCACAGAGGTCCCTTCCAACCCCTACTATTCTGTGATTCTGTGATTCTGTATAGATGTTCAAAAAGAACAGCAAAAGAGCAAAATATTTCCTGTAAATCAAACATCTCACAAAAATACCATCCCTGAGCAGTGCAATTCTGCAGGCTCTAAGGCATCACCGCCCAGACCACTCGAATCGATCGCCACGTTTGACGCCCCAGGTAACGCAGGCTGTGCCGAACCCCGCTCACCTCCCTGCTGGGAACAGACCCAGGGAGCCACGCAGGACATGCTGCGTGCCCAAGGCTCGTAGGAGCTGGTCGCAGTGAAGCGACGGACTTCACGGTAACGTGAGCAAATGTGAAGAGATGCATTTTATAGCTAAACCACGTAAGGCACACTGTACAATGCTAGGTAACTACAATACACTGCCAATGGATAGGAGACAGGTTGTTCAGGAAAAGAAAAGGCTAATGGCATCCTTGGCTGCACTAAAAAGAACCCTTTATGCCACGGAACAAGCCTCGGTGAAACTGTATCTGGCCGATCATCTCCATTTGGGGCTGTAATCCCGCAGGGGCACGCAGCCCCCGCCTGCTACACCTCCCCACCTGCCTTTCCCCACACGTTTGCCTCGGGACGTCTCCCCTCGCAGCACCCCTCAAGCTCGGTGTCTGCAGCTCCCGACGTGGTGCAAGGAGAGCATCTCCAAAAACCCATGCTGATGGGCCCCACTGAATCATACCCAGTTTGGGAGCTTCCCACAGAAGCAAAGAGGGAACCGAAAAAAACGTTGGAGACAGGTTTAACTGCAGTCACTCCCATGGTTTCATACCTGACACCGTTCAAAGCAGAGGGGCTGCTCATCCCCTTCTCAGGACCAGCAGCCAACCCAGCGCTCCGCTGTTGCTCCTCCTCCGGCCCAAGGGCAGGACCTCCACGGCCAGCAGCGAGCTGCCATCTCCCGCTGTCAGGGCTGAGGATCTGCTCAGAGCCATCACCCAGACTTTAAACTCAGGCAGGCAATAATTTCTCGGGTGTCTTCATTAACTGCAGAGGTGTCAGCGTATTTTCCACGTAAACACTAAATGAATGAAGGCAGTGAAGACCTGAACTCCGGGGATGTACTAGGAGTGGTAAGAAGCAAGGACCACTCCCAAAATCCTAAGCAGAGCTTGGAGGGAGCATCTGAAGGGGGCAGGAGGGGGGCAGAGCCCCCGGCAAGGGGGGGCAATCCCAGCACTTGCAGCCCTTGCGCTTCCCCTTCTGCCGGAGCACCAGCCCCTTCCTCTGCTCAACCCGTGCCTGGAACTACGCGTTTTACGGAACTCAAGTAGCTAATGATGCGATGTGGAATAGATACATACGGTCTCCGGATACAAAATCCTCTGAAAAACAAAGTCATTAAAGTAATGTAACAGTGAATGCAAGACTAAGTGCAATGGTAAATGAAGCAGTATTGTCGTGTCCGTTGTGCTCTGGCCCTGATCTCTGTTACACAGTGACACATCTTTTTGCAGCAGACAGGAACAAAATAAAAAAAGTCCCGACTGAGAACACCGTCCCGCAGCCGAGTGACTGCAACCTTTCAGGCTAAAACACATTTATTGTGAGATCCTGGAGAAACTTCTAGTTCAGTTGTGGTTTTGCTGCTGTGACTATCGGACAAAGTCTTGAGCTCACTTTCTGTCAGTTCAGCCCCTAGCTCAGGGCATTCAGTGTGAGAACTCTGCTGGGGCCAGATGAGTGATACCCCGGAGCAGATATGATCTGGCTGCTACTGATGAAAGACTCATTAAAATTTTCTTGCTGCAAACACACAAGCCCAAGAACAATTTTGAGTGACCTTACACCTCTGCAAACAGCCAGCTGCCAAACCCCTACCACTGTGCACGACCCTTGTACCAGTGCTAGAGAAAACAAATTTAACAAGACCATAGCTGCAAGGGAATACGCCTGAAGCCTAAAAACCTTCCGACGTTTCCCTCACCGCGAGGCAGCGGGATTCGCTTTCGCGCAGAACAAGCCTCCACTTCATCCACCTTGTATCAGATAACCTTTTACATCCCGACTCCCGGAGTTTTGTCTTCTCCGGGAGCTGTGAAAATTCCTCCGAAGCGATGGGTACGGTCAAAGATCGCATTTACAAGCGGAGCGCGATGCCGCCGGTAACCACAGCAACCGGTGGCCCCCGAGCCCCGCCGGCCCCTCCGGTTGATGAGTAACTCGGGGACAAAGGCGCGCACCCAGCGCCGGGTCCCCCGCGCCGCCCGGCCGCAGCGAGGGATGAAGGGCTGCAGCACGGAACAAACCCCGGGGAAGGAGGGCCAGGGAAGTCGCCAAGCTGAAACTGCAGCTGGGGAGACACCTGTAGCTGGTGGGAGTCACTATAAAGCAAATATTAAAGCAATTTCCCTAAATACCTTTATCATTCCTCCTAGAGGATTTTTGAATGAGCAGTTGCAGCAATTTTGCATGTGCAGAACAACATGTAGGCGGAACTTCAGCCACAAAACCCTGAACTGGATCCAGCTTTTGTTCCTGCTTAACTTTGGGGCTTTCAAGAAGAAAGGGCAGACGAAAAAAACTGTTCATAACATCATTTCAACCGCAGTTCACCTGTAGCAACCGCTTTGCCAAGTGTAGCTCCAAGTCAGACCATGCTGTGCTGCTTTAAAAATCGGTTACCAAACATATTTCAATTAGCCCAGGAATAGTGCTTAGGTATTTAAAATCAGCTGCTTACGAGAAAGCAAAAACTTTTCCAAGAAAGCAGTAACCCAGCACGTGCTGCAGCATCTCGAGAGCAAAAGAAGGTCGACACGGGGTGGGCACTGCTGTCTGCTGCAATCACAAAACCCATCTCCTGCCATTGAAGGTCTTGTGAGCTTGGTGACCCTCCCGTGGATTTTCCTCACCCGATGAGACCCTGCGGACTCATCCCCGCGCTCCCAGGGGACTCCACGATGCACGTCCAGGTGGAGTGTGTGGGAAGGATCAGCAGATCCGCTTCAAAAGCACGCCTGTGATCTGAACTAAAATGGTAACACAGATGCACCCACTGTGAGACAGATTTAAACTCCACTGCAGCTTCGCCCAGTTCCCCAGACACCCTGATGCAATAGAAAAACCAGTGCCTGTTTCTTGCTCGGACGGGTTTTCCCATGTCCAAAAACCCCAAAGTCGCTATTTTGGGACTGATGAACTCTCACCCGAGGGATGAAAGTAAAATCAATGGCTCCCAGGTCCTGCTCCTTTCAAGTCGATTGCAGAAGTCCCTTTGACTTCAGAGAGAACAATACGAACAATAATAGGTTCTCATTAGGCCCCCGTTCCCAGCGGGGCTTCGGGTACTTCCAGAAATAACAAGATCTTCGCAAAGGTCTCTTTCTTTGTCTCTTCCTTTAATCCCAAAAGGATTGGAATTTGGGGTTAATTTTGTTGCAGGAGTAGGCATTGAAATCCAGCGCGCCTCACATCAACACCTCTCATTCTGCCACCGTCTCCGAGTGTCTCAGGATTAGACCTTTCTTGTTGGGCAGCCAGGTAAATAAAGTGGGTTTCTAACAGATGGCTCTGGGCTAGCCACAAGTTTAGTTTTCACCTTATTAATATTCCTTGCATGTGCATATGTTATGAAATAACGAAAAGTAGGTGTACAGAATAAGGCACAGCCAGACACTCCAAGCACTGAAAGACAGAATTGCCAGGAGACTTCTACAACCTCACCCCAGCCCCTGCACATACTTTACTCCTATCTTCATTCTCTTCCAACCTTTCCCCAGATTATCCAGCATATATTTCACTTCACTTTATACAGTGAAGACCCTATCCTAGAAACATGTGCCGCCTCATCTTATCTTGGTAAACAGAAACACAGATGTAACAGATTCAAATGAATAATTGCATATCTATATAAAAACATACCGATAAAATGCTATATTTCTAGATTAGTATAAAAATTATTTTGTTCATGTTCTGAATTCTCTCTTTTTTTTACCTACACATGGTTCTGTCCAGACCCAAAGACACCGGTCATACATGTGGATCTGCCTGCTCAGGAGGTAACAGTGAAGTCCCGACCTTGTTTAAATCTTTTCAGGCCAAAGACCAAACTTCTACAAGCAAAGATTTCCCAGGCTGTGCTTTTCAAGCCTGCTCAGAGCCGGTCATTCAGGGCTCAGTTTGAGTGTCTTCCTTGAATCTTTTCCTGTTAATCTAGCGAATCAAGCTGTGATCCTGGTTTAGATCTAAAAAACCTAGAGCCTTGCAATAGCAAGAAATTAGAACCTAATTCCCATTGAGCCATTTCTTGTAGAAAGTAATTAAAATCAGCATTGATACACAAACAGCACTCCAGAGTGCTATTGTTTTACAAGTGACAGAAATCTGCATTCAGACAATGAAATAGGCTCTTCAATTTAAAGGGTCCCTTACTTAAAAAAGGGACTACAAAGGTGCATCTTGCAGCCTACTTTTCCTAAGGAATGTCTATGAGGAGGGTTCAATCACTATGACAACCTCTTTTTAATGCCAATGCTTTTCTAGCCCAGACAACTCTTTTCTGAGAAAGGGCATGTTTCAAGGCTCTGCCAAAACTGTGGTTAAAAGCCTTACTGACAAGAAGATAATCTATGAGGTTACTGTTTTGGCAAACATCAGCTTTCCAAAAGAACGGGGAATTTTGCATTATTGCTGGCCAAAAGATTGCTGCCGTAAAGGGAAAAAAAACAACAGAGAGAATAAGAAAAAAAACCCCAATCTGCCATAAGCATCATTTGTGTAAAACACAGGCGTTCTGGGGTCTAACGGTTTCGTTACCTTGGGAGTTTGCAAACCTATAAAGACTCATTGTGTAGGGACAGATACGGAGAACATGAGCTACCCTCTCCAAATTTGCATTTTATTTCAGCCCATGATAAAGATCCTTTAACATTTGTCAGTCTTTATCTGTTAAGTCTCTGCTCCGTCTCCACTAACAAAATCAAATGCAACCATTTCTCACGACTCGTATTTACAGAGCATTTCTTGTACTATATTGCCATCTCTCTCTAGAATAAGCAAATAAAGGGTTTCCCTTTCATCAGTGATTTGATGTTATTCTGTCAGAATTACCTCATGGGGAACACGATAAAAGAGACTCCTCAATATTCACAGCGCCGTTCCAACCCGGCGTCAATGCAGCGGCACAGGAGCGCAGCCCCGTACGGGCTCTGCATCCCCGCGGGACGCTTCACGGCCAGGTGCCCGCCTGGTTTTCCCTGTCAGCGAGGATTTGCACCTACCCAGCTTCCAGCGAGCTCATTTGCTGCTCCGATGTCTGACCTGCTACTACTTTCACGGAGAAATAAATCAGCACAGGTGAGGTGGCAGAGCGTAAGCAGCTCGCAGTAAATCAGCGGCAGTCGCTGGCGTGCAGAACGAGGGATTTGGAGCGTCACCCTGTGCAAACGGCCTCTCACCAGCCAGAGCTCGCAGGCAGCCTGCTGCAGGGGAAGAAACAGGCAGAGAAGGGTTTTGCAATCGCAGCCGGCACAAAAGCCCTGGCAGCTGTTGCTGCTGAATGTGAGGGATGGGAAGGCTGCACACAGACTCAAACAGCCGCCTGCACCGGCAGCCGATGGCCGCAACGACAGGTTGCAAGAACTGTTCACAGCAGTGTTCTTCACTCGTGTAGGCACGCACATAAAAAAGAGGGTTTCAATGTTATACAATAACAATACAGTGTTATACAACATACAACTGTTAAAAGAAAGGAGGTAATTTTCTGTAAGACGTGCATGAGTAGAATGTACCCCTGCAGGGTAGCCTTTGGCTTCCTAGGGTACAACTACTGTACTGAGCCTTCTCCTCCAGAAGCAGCATGTATGTTAGAAGAAAAAGAGATGTTACGATAAAAAACACAAGAAATAAAGGGATTGGGGAAACACCTTTGGTTCTGGAAGAATCCACACAAACCTGCATATCTGTGCCTGTGACCCTCACTAGGATCTGTTGCTTCAGAAAGTCATGGAATCGGTCAAGCTAATACAAGGTCTTGGCTCATGCTACAAAATATCAGAAGAATAGTGGGTCTCTCATATTTTGACCTCAAAAATAGTTGCAGTGATATACTGGGATATGGTCACATACCGACACACAGTACACATGAAAAATGTTGCAATACAAGGATATTTATAGATCTCTCAGAGTACATAAACCATCAAATAACTGGTAATACTTCTGTCTTTGCCGTGCTATTGTCAGAGAAACAGGAACTAAGCTCTGAAGCGTTCAGCCAAGGGATCTGAGACATTTTTCTACAAAACATTTATGAATGCCTATACATTTGGCTAAAGAAAATAAGCTTTGTCCAAAAAATTACACCAGATCCTGCTTCAAGCCATGACACCCAGTTAAGGCGGTGTGTCCACTGTCCCCAAGACCGAGCAAAAAGGCTCTTTAGCGAGGGCCTCCGGGCACGGGCAGGACATGCTGGGGGGCAGGACTGGCGATCCTGCTCTCCTCTGAACTATGAGCGACAAATTCCTTTCCCGAAATGCAGCCTCTTGCTCCGAGGGCAGCAGAGCTATGCGAGCATACATTTAGCCCTGGGCTATCTATAGCTTCTGTACATAGATGACTTTGTCTCCCAGCGAAGACAAAGGCTGGTCCTTGTCTAGTCCTCCAGGACGGACGCTGGCCAAGCTGGGAGTAGCTTGAATGGTGATAAACTGGTGCATCCATCAAAGTCAACGGAGGCACAGGTGCAGAAAGTCAGGCACAGCCCCACTGATCTGCTGACAGTGATGGAAAAAAAACAGCCCAGAAGGCAACACCTCCCAAGCTCAAGCTGAAGCACAGGTCAATCAATCTAGAAAAGAGGCGAAAAGGCAAGAGAAGCCAAAAGTCACGAATTTTGCTGGCATAGTGCCACCGACCAGGTTGTTTCAACAAAATATGTTCATGTTTGGAGACTGGTGTCAGGATACTCTACCCACAGAGCACCAAGCTCCGCTGGCAGGCAACTCTCCAGCTGTCTTCCTCTCGGCATCCTCCAGGAACGTGTGGGATAGCTGTGGTCACATACTCAGGGCAGCCTCTGGCAACGAACAACTTTGGTAGATGTAAGCAGTTGGGGAACTGACAGAAACCCCTCTAGTCCCCACTGCTCTGCCCTGTAACCGGCCTCTTGCAGGCACCACTTAGACATCTCCCATCTCAAGGTAAAAACAGTACCACAGGTTTCAACACCCTCCAGTTTCCTGCAGGGTGATCTCAACCTCTCCAGGAGCTGACAGTGAAGAACAGTTTCTGGTTCTGCTGATATCACCACTTCCACTGTCTCCAGAGGTTTAGCAACTTAGGCAAGATCCTCCTGAAATGATCTAAAAGCCAGATGTTGCAGATATTGGCATCAAGGACATAATTTCTACAGTGGAGGATATTTTAAATGACAATATGAGAAACAGGGGTTGACCAGCCTCTCAACTCCAGTTTGATTTGATAAGAAAAGTCTGGTCACAATGCACTGAAGACCCTGTTTCTCTGTGCAGATGATGATATTTCAGGCTCTTCTGCTCCACAAGAACTACAGCAGTGCAACGCTTGAGATCTCCCAGAGCAACGCGGGCTGTTCAGAGGAGGAATGTGCAGTGGAGACGGCATCTCTCAGCTACAGTGAGGAGGGAACCAGTGGCCACGGAGACCCGTTGCCCAGACCTCAACCACACATGGGGCCTTGCAGATGTCTCCATGACAGCTTTGAATTGCTTAAGAAAAGGCGCGGAGCCTCATCTGGACCATCCAGGGTCCAGAGTATTGCTCTGTTTCCATGATATACCAACCTGGCAGTGCTCAGCGTCAGCAGAGATGTCCAGTTCAGCACCGACGACCCAGGTGCCAGCCATATGGAGAGGTCACCCAGCAGTATTTGGTCAAAACCAAGTTTTACAATTGAGGTAAAGACGGAGGTAGTCCACAAGACTATGGGAGCTTTGCAGTAAGTTCCCATTAAAGCCGGGAAGACCCGAGTCACATCGCTGCCAGGCTCCCTCCTGGAGGCTTTTGGAGAGACACCGATAATCGGCGTTAATGCCCCAGACGCTGATGTAGGGGAAGGTAGCTAGGCTGCAAGCCTGGAGCACAGAGCTAGCGCTGCTCAGTTTAACCAAAATAGTCTCTCTTTGTGAGCCCTGCCTGAGGTGGTCAGCGTCTAACAAAAGGCCACTGACAGTCCTTTGGCACGATCTCAAGCAGTTTGAACTTTCCACAGCTTTTGCAGCAACACAGTTCACTTAAAGCTGACGCAGGCAGGAACTTTCCAGTAATCCTCATGTTAGCTCTGATGCTGGGTTAATAATTCCCTGCTCAATCATCTGTGACCAAGACACCACCAGTAAGATTCCAGTTAAGTCTCACCCACTCAAAGCGGAGTTAAAAACATATACAGAAAACATAAAAAAATTAAGAGAAGCAAATGCTCTATCATAATTGCGTGCAAGACAAAGAAGTGTTGCTGGGTTTTTTCCATTTTATTACAGTGATTTATAATCCAAAATGGGACCAAGACCCTATGCTCTACAAACACAAACACAAGGAAAACAGCAAACACTTTCCTTTTGATGTCCTTTGAACAATGTTGCTTAATATTTTCTAGTTTTTGTTTTTTGTCTTCTTTTAAACCAGCAAATAGAGACAAATTTAAACCTAACACCTAACAGTAATACACACCCACCGTTGCTAGCCTTGAGGCAAGCTCTGAGCTCCCACTTCGAGTAAAGCTGTTCTCGGACAGGCTGGTGACAGGGCCCCCGCGAAAAGCCTCCCCCCCCAGCACCACGAGGCTCCCAAAGCCCTGAACTCCTTACGCTGTCTAGGTAATATTGTCACTACTTTGGTCTTTTTTTGAAGCCTACAGAAATCTTCCTATCCTGAACTGATTTTGGCTTGGTAAAGAAATTTGGTGTCTTCTGATTTTCGTGGGAAGAGCTCTTGTGAAAAAATCCGGCCACGTACACTCACCTTGGTCTTTCTTATCACAAAGGGCTCAGCAAGGGGTCTAAGAAACTACACAGCTGTACCTGTTCCAGCTCAAAGCCAAATCCCCACCAGGAAGGCAGCATTAATTGTTAAAGGAAAATACAGGGATTTTCCTTAGCGATTCAAAGGCAATTCATACAGCAACCAAAATATCAGGTTCAGATGCAATTAATGTGGTTATAATAGCAAAAGCACCCAGATACATAAACAAATAAATAAACTGGCAAATGGGGTGAAATGTTTAGCTGGAGTTGAGCTCTTCCCTTGGGAAGAGGAGCCACGATGGTCCCTGGGCTCAGCACAGCCACCAGCGCAGGGGTCAGCTCGGCCGGTGTGATAAGCACACGCTGGCTTAAGGCGAGCAGAGACCCTGAAGTCACACGTGTCTCCCACCCTCCCCTTCTGCCAGTTGTTTCCACAACCAGACACTACCTGGAGATGGGCCCAAACAGAATCAAAAGTCAAATGGGGACAAACATCTTAATTTTGACAAGAAACCCAGCCCAGGTCATGGCTACCCTGTATCACCCACAGCGTGGGGAGGAGAGCAAACGCTCCTCAGCACAGCTCTGCTGCGCGCATTTGTGTTGGCAATCTGCAGGCTAACAGGCTGCCAACAAATACAAATAAAAATGTAAAAATACATTTGCTGCACCTGGTTCTTTATTCTTGTCTGAAATCTATGACTAAGCTTTGCTCTAACATGAGTGGGGAGGCAATATAGCTCCTATTTGTGTATTGAAATGGGTATCAGCTGTATCTAAAACACCCCAGTTAAAGGGATGAGCAAAGAGTAACAAAAAACGAGATGGGGCACCCCACTGCTTTTCAGGCAGTAGCCAGCAGCCATCCAGGGACGGGTGTTTCTATGGCCAAAGCTTTGCAAGTTTTGCAAAGGATCTTTAAAGAATGTTGTAAACACAGTAAAAATTTTGCAGAAAAAAACGAAGCTCAAAGCATCTGCAAACACTGCAGACAGTTACCACCTCTGCAATTTGTCCATTCCCTTGAAATGGTTTGGGCATAAATATGCTCATTTACAGCAGGATGCTTTCACCGACACCCTCCTGGGCCAGTCAAGCACATGTGGAGAAGTTCTCTTCACAGTGTTATTAGACTAGGAGCACTCCTTGTAGGATGGGAAGACAGACAGCAAAGGGGGGCATGACAAGGAAATATAAAATCACAACAAGGAGGGGAACAAAGAACTGTAAGAACTAAAGATGAGGCAACATGCTTTAACAGAAAACAATTTCTGCAAACATGTGCATCAGAATGGTGGGGAATGTGATCAGGCACTGGGGGAAGCAGAAGCCTCAGAGAGGGATTAAACCAACAGAGAGCTGAGGGGGTCATGGCTGCAGCACCATGTAGCCCCAAAAGCCCTGAAACACCTGCCTGCCGGGAAGCAGGACAGTGCAGTGAGGGAAGGACCAGCCTGTACTTGTCCTGTTTCCCACACTCTTTCCTTAGTATTTGTTACTAGGTAGAGCTAGAGTAGGGATACTGGCTTACAGATCCCTTCGGCCTGATATAATTTAGCAAGTGATGCTTAATTAAATGAAACAAGGCGCTGCGTACGATCACCTGCGACGACGTCCGTGCTGGCCCTGCCGCAGGCAGAGCCCTGGCAGGATGGCTGGCTTGCAGGGACGGATCCTGGCCACGCCGTGACGGGACTGAGCAGCGGGAGCCGTGCCGGCCCAGCCTGGCTCGGCCATTTAGCCTCCGGGGCTAAGCAATCCCTGCCTTACTTCACCAGCTTCTGTAAACATCAGCAGGGCAGGTCTTTTCTAACTTTAAATTAGTTAAACGTGCAGAACAGTGGTTAAAATCATGTGGACTATTTTCTGCTACCTGTACGGCAGTTGGGCTCATTGATCTCAGACATCAATACAGGGGCCACTCAGGCTAACTGGAGGGTACACCTTCATGACCTACACACGGTGCTGAAGCCGGCAGCCCAGCTAAATCCCAGTCCCCGCGCGGCCTCCCAGCCCCAGAACGAGCCGTGCCAGGAGATCCTCTTTCAGTGTTTACCTGCCTTTCCTTCAGACTCACTTCTACCGAAAGAGAGGGAAGTCGGTGTACTTTTTGACTAACAAACACATCCAAAAAGGGTGTGTTGCACCTCACAGAAATCGTAACTCACCCACAGAGCAGGATACACCCAAAAAACTTCTCCAGCGAGCACCAGCTTTTCCCAGAGGCTGGGTTTGTGCACTTTATATTCAAGACAACGCTTTATGAGAGGCTGTTCCTGCCTGCAGAGATGGGTGTGAGGGAGCTCCTTCCCACCCGACACGGCTGCCGCACCGGCTCTGCATCCCCGAGAGCTCTCATCTGCACATCAAACCAGGTTCTCGTCCCAGGGCTCTGCAGCGGGGTCTGCCTTCCCATTCACCTCTTAAGGAGCGTTTCTCATGCAGGAGGGAAGTGTCCTGGACTGGATTTCTTCTGATAACTCCCAGGGCGAGGAGCACAGTAATCCTGGTGTCCATCTGGCTAGGCTCTCCTTGCCTCCAACCTGGCTCCTCCAAGCCCATTAAGATGAAGCCCTGCGACTTTATGCCACAAGAGAGGTGGACATCTCAGCGTGTGGTGAATATCCTTAACGCAAGGATGCCCAAGAGAAAAGTAAGAGGGAGGATGGTTTCAAATCAAAACACAGCTCAGGAGACACAAAAGCAGCTTTCCTGCTTTGCTTGTCGCTCTGCCCAAGCCTGGCTTCAGGGAAGCAATTGCCACACTTTCTAAAGCAAACCGATGAATAATCACAGGCCGCGTAACCCAGTGCTACCTACTGAGCAAAGTCCTCCGCACAGGTTTCCACACAAACGAGCGGTTTGAGGTTTTTTGGTCACCTTCGAGGATGGAGACAGCAAAAAGGGAACCCCAGGTGCAAGGAGGCAAGTTCAGTGTCGGCGGCTGCCTCGCAGCAACATGAGCGTACCCGCCCGGAGCCCCGGCGGATCAGACGTCAGCCAAGCACAGCCATCTTCTGCTTTGACTATGGCTGACATGGACTTTACTGGTCTTCTCCAACAGCTCTGAAGAGCGGCAAACCAAAGGGAGATCACGATTTCATGACCACGGCAGCCCATTTCCCAACTCCAAGCACTTTCACACACACAAACCATTGCAGGAGCCCAATCCTGATGAGTCACCCGGTTTAGTTTGACTCATCTCCCCTGCTTCTCACCAAACACAAGCCAGCACAGGCCAAATACTACCCAGTAGATACTGTCTCGTGAAAGCAATTACAGCAAGCTGCTTCCCAGATCGTGGGGCCGGTGGGAGCCGCTGGCGAGCGCAGCGGGGGAACGCATGTGGACGCATCCTGCACACACACGTTGCCTCCATCCAGGGTTTGTTCCCACCCTCTGTCTTTTCTGAAAGCATTGATTTCCAGCCCCGTGGGTCCGAGGAGACAAAGCAGAGGGAACAAGAAAAACAAAACAAGTGTGGACAAGGCTAGGAGTAGCTGTAGATAAGATGCTGCCTGCAATCGCAGCAGGCTCCCTGGAGCCAGCTCTCCCTCCCCTCCTCTAGCAACGTGCCTGCTGGCGGGGCTGCGCTCGTCTTTGCAAAGATAGAAGCTTTGGGGGTTTTTTAAACTATAGCCAGAGTTACGAGTACAGTCCTCGCAAGCCAGCAAGGTTTCCTAAAGTGTGAGAGCGGCCAGAGATGAGCCTTTTCTATTCCTCCTCTTTGTTCGGATCAGGAATTTGCAAGCCCAATCCCAGGCACACCAGGGCAGGCAATGAGCCCAGCCACCGTGAGTATGAAGCATCTTAAAGAGTTCATGAGGCTGCTTGCCAAGGAGCTGCTGTGAGACAAGGTGAACAGAGCTCGAAAAAACTGTATGTATATAACACCATTAAGATAGCAAATAAAAAACCTGCCCTGCAATGCAAAGGAATGTGATAGTTACCGACTGCTCCCCTATAGCTGCACAGAGCTCTTGAAATATTAACAGGGTTATCAGCGTTCACTTATTGGTTACAGTAGTGCCTAGATAATTCAAAGGACTGAGCCAGAGCTCATAAATACAGACTCTTTCTCAGTGCAAAATCCTTACTACCAGAGAATTTCTTACCTTTTTTAACCAAAATTTGTTAGTTCTTTTTATTAACAAACCTATAGAGCTAGCAATCTGCAGGGAATGAAGAACTAAAATTATGTAGTTGTTTATTTTTGCATTCACTTATTACAATATTTTCTTGTGCTCTGTGTGTTTCCAAGACAGGTGTTTTTAAACATGTTTACTGAATCTCCTACGGTTTTGATGTCAGCCCAGTGCAGCTGCATTTTGCATCACACAATCTGTGGTAGGTTCAAGCTGTAGAACTTCGAGGCGGCAGAACTTCATACAAAGGAAAGGTGGGAGTTTTGTACCCACAGAAGAGAGTGGTGAGTGCTGACACATGTGCCTATGTGGGTTAGGTGCCGAGTATCGTGCACAGAGCACTGCAACCAATTCTCCCTTTAGTCTGAGTCAATGCGGTCACACAGGCCTAAGGGAGGGACAGCATAACCTGTTCACATGTTGAAAGGACTTTCTAGAGACTTTCTGCCTTCCAGGAGGAACAAGGCACCAGCATAGGTGAACATATAGAATCTCCTCCAAGAAGAAGCAGCTGAGAACCCACCAAGCCAAGGCCAGAGCTTAAACCCACCTTACCACTGCCTCCTCTTTTACACCTTCCCTGGTACCTGTTCAAGCACACTTAAACCCACCATATCACTGCCTTCGCTTTTACACCATCCCTGGCACCTGTCCAACCATGCTGAACTACTCTGGCACAAGGTAATAAAATCCCTACTCAAGAAAACCCAACAAAAATGAATATTTTTCTTTAGGCTTTGGTTGCAAATGCACAGCAGCCCTAAGCTAATCTAAGGGCTGGCTGCCACATTCACTCTCCTCCTCTGCGCTGGCGCTCATCTCATACCGCATGGACCTGCTTCTTCACACTAAGTCAGAACTTTTTGGTTTGTTTGTTTGTTGTTTATCAGTTTTCATCCTCCCTTGCACTGTCTCTGATACTCGTTTGATGGACTGCGCTGTTTCTTCACGAAGTTTGTTTGGGTTTTTTTTAATGGCAGGTTAGCTCTTTAGCAACTTGGTGCATGGAAACAACCCAGCACAAGGTCATACAGGTGCTGGAAGGGAAGGGCTGTAACAGCCAGAAGCAAGATTGGCTCAGATTTGCTGCAACTTGCAGCCTGTGACCTTTGTGAATAACTTCCAGCCCCATTCATTTATCTGCTGAACCACGCTGCCTTGTGGATTCTTTATCTTCTTTTGATACCAAGTTTAGCAGATAGCAATGCTGTTATCAACACACAACAACTTACACAGGTTCAAGCAGTTCAAAGAGCTAATGCATTTACGATTCATTAATACGTGTGTTTAATTTCTGCAGCAAAAAAAGAATGGGAAATCATGTTCCCACCAACAAGTTCAATTTTCTATTCAAGGAAGCTTCTCGAGGAATTGTCTTGTATATACATAATAACTCTCATAAACTATCAAGCATTCATTAATTTATCAAACTTCATCTTAAACCCATTTACAGTTCTTTGGATCCCTTCACAGAGAGGTTGTTCCAGAAATTCGCTTCCCTAAAGGTTTCAAACTGCCTTTTAACATCCCACCTAAATTTATTGAGAGTTGGTTCACTTACAGATTCTTTCGTTTAAACTGCCCTGCTCTTAACTTTGTTTTCTCGCTTCGGAGAGGTAGATAGCAATCATAATCCTCTTTGGTTTGCATTTTGCAATGCAAAAGATGCAATCCTCTACCATAAATTATACCTCCAGTGAAACAAATTCTCTGTTCTCCAACTTGTCCTTTTTACAATATAAATTATTTTTTCTTGACTAGGAACTATCAGAATAGTACAGAGATGAGATATTCGCAGTGCCTTGTACAACAGCATGCAATACCTCACGTTCTTTAATAAATCCATTCCACTTAACAAACCCCAGTGATGGAAGCCCCACGTACCAACACATTTTTCAGCTGATCTGTTGCTTCCATCTTTCTGAACCAACTCAAACACACAGAGAGTGGTCAGAGGAGAAAAGTAAGTCACCCAAATAGCGCAGTTTCAGAAAATGCAATAATTTTCCGTCCCAGTATTTGATAAGCATTTTAAATACTACCTAAGTAGGTGGAGGGGCCATCTCCAAAGAGAGGGCAGCGCGGTCCTGGCACATCACACCCAGGTAACGATATATTGCTTTCCTCGGGGAAGTGGCAGCGTTGCCTCTAAACCAGCAGCAACACACGATCCGACCGAAGGAAATCCAAGAGGTGCTGAAATGTCATCAGTCAGAGGCTAACCTGCGCCAAGAGATTCTGTGATTCACAAATTATCATAGAGAAAATTAAACGCTACGAAATGCCTAAGAACAGAAATGGAAAAGAAATTAATAAGGTGTGTAATAAGCAACAGAAAGAGTGGCAGTTTCTTAGTGTGGGATTACTGACTGTTGTGCTTTCCAAAAGTGATTAAATTACCCTGAAGCTCTAATGGATCAGAATCTCATTAGTTAGAGGACCAGCTCTGAGCCGTGAGCTCGAGCCCTCGCCCCAGGACATGAGCATCTCTGCAAGGTGCCTACGCCTGTTGGCCTCTCCCACCAGCGAAAAACCCATCCCCAGGATGGACCACCTGCAAATCAGCTGCTGACTGCCAGGCACGGGAAGCAGGGAGGGACAACACTGGTCACAAAACCAGTCAGAGCCCTGCTTTTAATAATCACTGTACCGTAAAAGGGAATGCTACTGCAAAAAGGAAAAAACACTGGAAATGCAACTGCAGACGCGTGGCTGTAAAACCATCAGGCTGAGCTCTCTGCTGAGCACGGGGAGGGATTCAGTGACCCTAGGGGAGCCTTACCTGCTGAAAGAGCCAAGAATACGCCTTACCGGGTATTAGGCAATGTCCTGTAATATGACTACAGCAGTAAGCACAAAGGCTCTACAGTGCAAAGAACAACACCGCGAATTTCACAACTGCTGAAATCTCAGAATGATTTCTTTAAAATTCAGTTTCAGCACAGCAATAAAATGTAATTAGTCTTTTCTTATCGTTAGTTATTTATATAAGTTCATTTAAATACCTGAAAACACACAGTATCCCAACTTTACGCAGCACTAAGCTAGTAAAATGCCATTCAATATGATCAGTATGGGATGTGTAGAGTGTGAGTAAAGTTGTTTACCCCATGGGATGCTTTCCAGTCTGAGAAAGCTTTCAAATTGGCCATCAAAGCTGTCACTTTACTTTCCCTTTGGGCCCTGAAAAGAGCAACGGGACCATTTGACAACTGAAGTCTGATCAAGGAGACTCAGAGCAACAACCCAGGAGTCACTGACACCACCTTAGAGCAGGTGAAGCAGCCTCTCCTGGAGGACTTTCTCCCAGGAAAAAAAAGGGATGGATGCTCAACCGCCACCTGTGGCATGAAGAATTTTGTCTGATCATCTCAGCACCTCGGCTACAGCGCAGCCTGATGCACGCTGGCTGAGCCAAGGGGTGAATCAGTCACCTCAGCTTAAGAAATCCCCAGCCATTTGGCAAGGGACATATTTTAAAAGCAGATCGTACAAAAGTTTGTAAAACTCATTCATACAAAACCAACAAGTTCACTACATACAAGGGAAAAAATGTCCTTGTCTCTCAGTTCTCACCTGAGTTTATCGCCATTAATTGGTGAAGTCCGTCAATACTGTTGGTAGTAAATAGGAATTTCTTAGTTTAAAGCCGCTTAAAGCTGAGTAAAGTCCCAGACACTGCTATTAGCTGAGCCATAAGGGAGTTAAGGTACAAAGGAACCTGCCAGTAAAGGCAACTGCAACTTGTCACAAGGGATAGGAAAAAAATACAGTCACAGTCTACACCCAAACTGGGCCAAACTCCCAGTTCTTGGTTACAGGTGTTGCTCCCACAGACTGCAAAGACGACAGGCACCGACATCCAGCGCGTGGCGTGCCCCGCGACCTGGGGCTGGCCACAGCCGTCCTGCAACTGACTGTGCTGGGCAGCAAAACCTCCGTGGGACTGTCACCACCTCGTGCCGTGGCCCCTGAGACACTGGGCAAGGAGAGGGTTAAAGGATTGTGGACACAGAACCCCTGGAAGCTGCACCCGGCAGCCAGCACTGCTGAGGCTCCGAGCCCAGAACGGCCCCTGGGAGCAGAGGGGCTCCATGGGCGATGCAACGGCTGTCACCAGCTCATTGGGAGCATTTCACAGCAGGGGGGGGAATCCCTGGAAGCGATGGACTCTGCCCCTCGCCTTGGGCCAACGCACCCACCTAATAGCCAGTACCAGCACAGTGGGTCAGAAGAGGGTGAGGAGTGGATGAGGAACCCGCCCTGCCTCCCCAAAGACACGAGGGAAGGCAGCGTGAAGGGATGCTGCCACACCGTCGGCAAGCACCGTGCCTGGCGAGCAGCGGCCAGCCGGCGCCCCGCGCCTGCCGGACACACCACCGGCTATCTCACGGGGCAGCTGGGCGGTCAGTGGCTGGTGGTTTTACTAATTATTTACAGCAGGTATTACAAAAGCAGCCCCTGAGAGGTCTCCGCTGAGCGTAGCCCTGTGCAAACTTGCAGCAGGCAAACTCCGCAGACGCCGCTGCAAAACAGCGCACGGCAAACAGATCCAATGAACGCAAAGGGAGAGGGGAGAAGAAGACAGGGAAGAAGGAAAGAGGAACACCGGCATGTTTTGCATAACAAGCTTTCAGCATCCACCAGGCCCTAAAACGTACCCAGGGTTCCCACTTTGCACAACCAGTGCAAACAACCAGTGCCTGTCAGCAGCTTGGTCAACAAACTCAAGCGTTAGATTGCCAAACTCAATGCAGCATAATGCTGGGTAGCTTAGTATGCAGGACCTAAAAGTTAACCTGTCTTACCTAACATTCAAAAAAACTCACAGAAATTTGCCCACATCACTTCAGCTCGTAAAGAATCCTGTTGCAAACAGCCTGCAAAACCAACCAGGAGGCACCAGCAGGCTTCGCGATCTCGAGAAACCGAAGTTAAGACGGGATTTAAACTAGCAGGCAATTACCTGCCAGATGGAGAGCTCATCACGCAGAGCACACATTGCTAAATTACACTGCGTCGATAAAAGCAGCCAACATCAGAAATGCACCCCGTGAGAAGGGAAACTGAGTCAACCGACAGGATCCTTCAACCCAGCCGCTGCTGCCAAGAGACTTTTACTGTATGTGTCAGGACAACGTCAGCTCGCTGCAGCGTTAGCGAGCACACTACAGGAAAAGCCACAGGATCCAAGTGACAAGCGGCAACATGTTGATAATTACTAGCAAGTCTATCATCACAGCAAACTGCAGCGAGAAAGAGGATTAAACCGAAGATGGGTTGAACTCTGGATATTTAGCAGCGTAATTTATGTCTGAGTCTGTGAATCCTCCCATAACTGACCCTTTAGCCCATATGGGGGCTGCTCCACATAAAAGCAAAATATGTTTACAAATAGTTAAAGCTAGAAGACAAACAAATCAGCTCCAATCAACAGGAAACTTACACCCTGGAAAGCCCTGGTGTTCTTATTTATTTTACCTTTGAGTTCCCAGGTGGGAAGAGCTGAGTCCCTGGTTCCAGCCAGAACTGGCCGAATCCTGACATGGCCTGAACAGTTCACGATCCAGCTTTTCTTATGGCCTAAACAAAATGCAGCAGCTGAGGGTCAGAGCCAGGCTGCCCACGTGCGTGAACGTCAGCCAGAAAGCCTCCTCTCCGGCACCCTGCAAGTGCGAGCATGACCCTGTAGCTTACAGCACTTACCTAAGAGATGGGAAACGCGAATCCCACAACGGCTCCTGTACCTCATTCGGCTCCTCTTCAATGTATAGAACGGTAAGAGCTTTGAGATGAAGGGCTGGAGCCCAGCCCATCTCTGCCGCGACTAAGTGTCCTGATCGCTACGCTGAGTGAAGTGCCCAAGCTGTAGCAGGATGGTATTTCAAGTGCTCCCACTTTACAGGACACTTCACTGCCTAAAACGGGATACAGCTGCAGGGAGCAGGCACCTAAAAGCGAGGCGCTGTGGCATCTGATGGTTTGTAGAAGTCCTCTACCAGACCCAAGCTGTGAAAGGTGCCCACCGCCTCCTCCTAGCCATGCCCAGCTGTGCCTGCAGCATCTGGAGGCTGGCAATCATGCACTGCTAGAACAAGCAATGCACCAGTGTGGGGCAGCTTTCATATGATTTAAAATAAATTCAGACAGCTACATTAATAAATAATTTAAAAAAAAAATCACAGCTTGGATGTTAAAGGGTCTTCTTTAGCAACAGATCCAGCACGAACATCGCCGCAGGCACACAACTAAATGAGGGGCTGGGCTAGGCTGGCTCCTGGGAAGTCCAAAAGTGCTACAACAGGAATTCAGTTCAATAAACCCAATGACTTGCTAACATCAGCTCTGGATAGGGTCAAGGAGTCTGATCTGGCACTAGTGAAAGGAAAGAGCAAACCCAACCGATCCAGCAGCTCTTTGTACCCATGATGTGGCGGCATGGCAGCTACAGAGAACCACCCTGAGTCTATTTGCTTCCAAACCTGTCAGCTCCTTGGGGTTTAACAGCGAAGACAGACTGCTAGGTGCTGGCCATCATGTCTGTGAAACTCAAATCTGACAACGGTCCCTGCTTTGCCCCTTTCGGTGGAGTCCAGATGCTTTTGCTTCTCCCTGAAACTGGGTCTAGCCCACAGACGCCACAGCAGGCAGGAGATGCCATGCTGACAACGGGTGTTAACCATGGCCTCTCCTTCTCGCTCCTTCAAAAAGCGCTGAAATATTTTGACCAGATGCGTCATTTCCAAAAGTGCTGGAGACCTGATGGAATGCAGCATCTATCATGCATTCAGCAATAGTGTTGAAAACAGATTACTTTCCTTTGTATTTGATAAGCGTAAGATGTCTATGTTTATTATGTGGTCCCCTGAGGATTTATTACAGGTTTACCATTTCATTTATTTGCTTTTTTTGTGCTTGGCAAGTGTAAACACTGGAATAAATACGAAGGTGGTTACAGCTTACCAGCATTAACGACTTGTTGAAACAAAGTCCAAAAGTTTTCCTTTCTCTCCAGCAAATCTTACTTTTCTGTCCAACTGCTTTTTTTTCAAGTGCGAAGATCATCTTTCTGAAGTATGTTAAAATGTTATTTCTTTGTTAAATGCCAAATCCCCATAAAAGCATACTTTTCCCCTTCATTCACTCAAACCCTCGACAATATTTAAAGTCTCTCCTAACATTATTCATGGCAAAATATTTTCCTGTTTGCAAATTATAGCCTCCCCCATCCTTTCCATTTAGTCTGCGAAGCCTGTTACTACAGGTAGTTTGCTGTAACAGAAATAAGTACAATCATCGCTACAAAAGCAAACAAACCCTTCCGTCCTGGCACACACATTCAGGGTGGGCTCATCCCACTGAACTTCAGCCACCTAACAACAAGGCAATCAGGCCAAGTCAGTCATTTATGTTCCCTCTTCAATCCGTGGGGTGAGATGGGCATCGCCAGCCAGCAGCCCTCCTGCCTATCAACCGATCGTGGCTGCAACCTACACGACCCCCTTTGAAGAGAGACCGGATTTCTTGGGTAGATCATGGTAGGCAATACAAATCTGACGGTAAGAGCCAAGCTGCACCTTTGATTAGGCTGTTTCAATCCAACCACATCAACACGTTGCAACGAAACCTCGGCAGAAGCGTATGCACCCGGGTCTTACAAAAAAAGGGGTTAGGCAAATCCTCGCCAAACAAACACGTGATCGCTCAACGGCAGGTTTCAAAATTTTCCACGAAGATTACATCCTGCCCCTTTTGGAAACTTGTGTTGCATCTATAAATAGTTCAGTGTTTTCCAATGCTGGAAAAAGAGCTGCACTGGGGGGCGGGGGGGGGGGATAATAAAACTGTCACTTGTCACAGAAACACAAAGTGGGAAAACTAAATTTAATCAGGTCTCAGATGTTCTTTCTTTCAAGTGGACAACCACTGTGAACCAGACTTTGAAGAACTGAGCCCCTTGTCAACTTGTTCTGTACTCTGATTCATGCAATCTTTTGGTCAAACAGTCTTTAAGAAAAGGAGCAGATGACAAAATAGCCTATCACTCACAAAAGACAGCACTGCCGTACTTGTTACTTAAATGGCAGACTAGATGTCAGAGTAGTTGAAGTACTATTTTACCTAAAAAGATCAACACTCCCACAGAAACCAGGACAGAAAGACTGTGACATTGGAAGACTGCCAAAAAGGGTCATTAGATCTGATCTGAGTATCTTCAGCCCTTCTAACCTTCCGGTGTTTCCTAGAGACTCTCCACAGATATTTTTGGAAATGCAAGTCAGTATGCCAAAGGAAGCCAAGAGAGACAGTTGCCCAAATCCTGGAAATTAAGCAATACCGAGGTAAGCAGGTAAGTTGTGTTGTTATCTCAAGCAGTCAAACACAGCGAGTCTGTCCCCACCGACCGGCTCTCAAAATCCTGAGGGCTTATAAAAGAGAGGCAGAAGGGATGGAGAGCGCAGATCTTGTGTCTGACATGTGATCCTTCCCTTGCTCATCTCCCATGCGTGAGCGTTACAGCTAGAGTTGCCTATGCTGCTAAATATTGAAAAGGTATTTGAGCATGTAGGTTTAAAAGAGGTTTCTGCTTCATCTTTGCTTGTTTCCTGCCCAGAAAGTAATTCTGCTCCCAACCCGACCCACGAGGGAACCAAGGGGCGCAGGGAAATCACAAGCAAAGCCGTGCTACGGTGCAGTCATTGCTGTCTGTACCCAAAATAACCAGATGAAAGCCAGCTCAGCTATGCCAACGTATGCAGCAGCTTCACATCTGGCTGAACCGTGAACACCGTCACAGGTGTTGCGTGCCATCGCATGCCCCGGAACCCATCAACCCCGAGCACCCGGCCAGCCAAACGCCGGAGACGACCCGTCAGCCGCAGGGGTGTCTGGCAGACCTGCAGCACACCCCAAGGAGGAGGCAGGAGACCACGGATGAGTCTCCCCAACCCTTCCTGGAAGATGCTGGGAGACACCAGGGCCACGCTCTGACCAGATTGGTGGAAATGTGCGGACTCTTCGGTTCCCATCCACGCATCTGCTTAGGGTCTCACCAGTAAGAGCCCTACCAGAAGAGCTGTGAGCACGCTACCCACCTTCCCCTAATGTCATACTTTAAAACCTGGCATTACTTTCCTCAGCCATGGAATGTCTGAGAAAATCCATTCAGCTCAAAGATGGGAGTCAACAATGCAAGGGAGCTGCCAGATACTGAGTATACACACTGAAGGAAAACGGACCATTCAATGAGCAAGTGTAAAATTACACACTTTATCAGCAGCCAGCCACTTCCTCAGGCAGCGCTTGGGATGTTGGAGATAATGAAATATAAAATGCCACTGCTTCACATCACCTATTTTCCCTACCACTAATTCTACTGCAGGTTTACTATCATCCTAACACCCGAACTTACAAAACCATTCCTGTATTCTAAACAAAGGGTTCTTTTGTCATTACCCTTGACAACAATTCGGTGTTTATTCTGTATTTGGCAGTTTGGAGCAGGCTCCACAACCCCAGCCTAAACCAATTCTGAACTGCGAGGAAACGTGTGACCAGAACAACAGAACAAAAGAGGATTCGTCCCAACCCACAAGCGCAAGGCAGAAGTAAGCACTTCAGTGACTTCTCAGAGGGGAACAACAACAAGGGAATACACCAAGGAAACCAATTCATTAATACACCCTGAAGCTTAAAAAGTAATCAAAAAATATAAACCAATTACTAATTCAATTTAAAAATGGTTATTACAACTATCTCCCCATTTGAAAATAATTTGAAAATAAGGGGGAAACAGTTTTCCAGGCAATCCCGCCATCACACTTCTCTAAATTTAATTTCTGTCCCTTGGGACTTGATTATCAAGTAAAGCCTAGTAGACTTCCCCTCACATCTTCAGTCTCATTCTTCTTACACCTCCTCCTTGTTATCCTAACGTCTCCCTCCTTCCCAGAAATCACTGAGAAAAGCATCAACATTTAGGCAATAAAAAAATAAAATAAAATTATCAGTACACTGAGTAAAGTGTGTACAAAGCCAGCTAAAAAGCCCTGCAACCTCAGTAAGCCATTTCGCACACCCTCTCAATCAAAGCAACCCAATAGCTCGTACAGAAATCTTACGAAGATGCTGCAGCTACAAACACGCCCTTGGGTTTATAAACAGCATTGCGGAGTTTGGGTTTATGCAGGGCTTTGACAGACACTTTTTTTTTTTCCTCCAGGAACTGATTGTGACCTCTAGTATTTAGGGTTCAAAGTTTCACTTTGTGGGATGAGGTGAGGAAGTGCCATCTTCCGTGTAGGCTTCAACCACCAAGACACGCTAAGGTAGAAATGCCTTGTTAAAAACTGTGTAACAAACACCAGGGGAGCACACAGCCTGCACTGCACACAGACAGAACCTGGGAGAAACAAACGTTTTTAGTGACAGCTACGTTGCACAGCAACATTTTCTGAAAAAAGTTGACTGACAAAAGAGCTTTTATCTGAGATAAAACATCTAATTTACTTTCTGAAGTGTGCTGTGGTAAACATATATTTTTTATCACTAGGGATAACCATTGTAGCAGAGAAATTGCTTATTTACAGTAGCTTGAGCTGCAGATAACTCCCTATGCTATTCATTTCCATGCAGAAGATAGCTTTTATCTCAGTAAAAAGTTATTTTGTCAGTCAGCCTTCCACTAAATATTTTCCTCGCGTAGCCATAGACACTTTCCTGTCTTTTGAAACAAAAACACCCCGCTCCTACGAAATGCAGGGACGGAGTGGAAGGAAGCACACACTAAAGCAACCCGGCAGCCGCAGCTTGTGATCGGCTGGAACGGATCACACAGCTGAAGAGAGAAAGTCAAATTCATGCAGGCGGGAGGGACGCACATCTGAAATGCATCTCACCTATGGAACAGAACACAATACAGAACCTGTATGGGCACACTAATGGATTTAGTCAGCCACAGCAGATCCAGAAGCCATCTTAGCTTTAAAATGACAGGCACTACTCCTGCTTTGCAATTTTAGGAAAATAAACACAGGCGTTCAAAACCACCACTGCTAACCGTTACGGGTCATCCTTCACTTCAGCTCCACTTAATAGGCCAAGTAACAACTGGGCTGCAGTCTCACAGCTCGTGGTACCATGCCATCTTTCCAGACGAGGTCCCTCATCGCTGCTTCCCTGGTCTTTGCAGCCCTCGAGCTGCCGCTTTCTGTCCCCTTAGCGCAGCATGCAAGCGGCCAAAGACCCCGGGAACACGAGCGTCCAAAAGCCCTGCGGCACGCCGACACAACGGGATGGAGGGAGGGAGAGAGGAGCATCCGTCCTTCCATTTCCATCATCTCCTAATTGCATGTAACCCACAGGGATCCCACCCCATCATCTCCTAATTGCATGTAACCCACAAGGATCCCACCCCATCATGCCCTAACTGCATATAAGCCACAGGGATCCCACCACAGCCACCTGCAGGATGGTGTTTCCCTGGGATGGGGGCCATGGAGAGCAGTCTGGGTGCCGGCTGCCCCTCGACAACCCTGAAAGCAAGCCCTCGCAGGCAGCCAGGAGCATCGCCCCTCAAAGCACCAGCCGTCCTGCAGATCTGCCCCCCGGAGCTCAGAGGATCCCCCCAGCTCCCCAAAGGCGGGGCCAGGAGGCCAGGGTGCACGCGATGCCACCGAGGTGCCTGGCCGCACCCCGAGCGCTTGCCCCCCGCACCCAAAGGTGCCCCTGTGCTCACGGAGACGCCTTCTCCCTGGAGTTTCCTTCTTCCCTGGAACCGCAGCTCTCCTTCACACACAGATGACCCCCCGTGTCCTGCGCCTCGGCACAGTGGTGGGCTTACCTTCACCAGAAGGGCTAAACCCAAGTACTGCATCTGCTGCTACAGAAGGCACAGAGCTGGAGATCCATAACCATTAGCGTAATGACTTTTGAATTACAATAATAATGAAGATCCTTCAACAAGCCTTGAGTAAAAATCCCAAGTTTATTGAAGCACAAACTAGCTCTATCTTCATTTGTATTTGCTGATAGTCAATAACCTCACTAAATCCCACTGGAGATTAAAAGCCAAAGAAATGTAAAAGGCGATACTTGAGCTTGCAGCCCTCAGAATGCTTGGGTGTCTATCCCCTCCTGCGGAAACCAGCCCTCCTGAGGAGCACTGCCTTCTCCAAATCCTTCGTGACCCCACAACATTTCACATTGCTCCGGAGCCCTCCAACGCTGTGGCACACAGCCAGGCCAGGTTCTGTCCATGCTGGCGAACAAGGCTGGGCTCCCAGCGGGGTGTGCGCACACCTCCCCTGTACCCAGCGAGCTGTCCTTGGCGACGAGCGGGGCTGCTCGTGGCAGCAGAGCCAAGCAGGTGCCAGCGGCGTTTGCAACGTGATCCCCAGGCACGCGTGTGCAGCGTGGGTGCACAGCTGAGGCCAGCACCAGCCCTCTGCCCAGCACCCACCGGCACCGCGGGGTAATGTTTAACACGGGCAAACGCAATGTGACTTGAGCAACGTTTAACTCGTTTTTTGACCAAATAAATCCCAATTTAACGTCATCCTGAACATCACTGATCGTTTTTAATGATCCTGTCAATTCAAGCCATATATTTATTAGTAACGCTAAGAAATCACAGACTGATCCGACTCTTGACCACCTGTTTCAGAAGCCCCCAGTAAAACCCTGCCCTCCTGGAAAGCAAGGGCAGGATTTCAGCAGGGTCCAGATTTCACCCCAGTTGTTCAAACAACACAAGCCCAACGACGCGACGTGCAGGCATGGGAATATAGCGCCAAGCTCTGCCTTCCTGTAGGGAAGCCTTGAAGGTACGACCGAAAAAGCAGAATGTTTCTTTGTAAGGGACCCCTGGAGCACATCTGGATTAGTTTCATGCAAAAGAGGTCCGGTTTGAGCACTCAGACGGCTCTGCACGACAGGCACGGGCAGAGGGGCACCCAGCAAGATTCACTTCAAAAGAGACTGACTTCAAAAGCTCCCTCCCGACCCAAAGCACAAGGTGATTACCCACACCACCCACACTCCTCCCTGTTCCTGACGGGCACAGCCCAGCAGGCACCGGGGCGAAGGCAGAGCCTGCCCAGGCTGCCCACCGTCCCCCGTAGCTGCTGACGACGCTCACGCTGCTCGAGTGAGTTTGAAATGCCGACTGTGCCGTCCTCAGGCTTTACAAAACCAGTTATCTCCACCCGCTCAGTTTTCATGATTCTTAAAGTTCTGCTGAAGTGCAGAAGGCCAAAATCACCGTGCTTTTTGGCGTAATTCCCAATTCAAATGAAAGAATGCTGGTTTTAGCCAAGTATCAAAGTCTCGAAGTAATTTAATGGAGTAAGCGCGGCTTCTCCCCAGCACCGCACACGCTCCCACGCCTCCGCAGCACAACACAGCACTAGGTGGAAATCAGATTTTTACAGCAGCAGTGCTGCTTCCGACTCGTATACAGATCAAATTCCCCAAGTTCGTAAGGAGCTCCAATCCTCCCCCAACCCGAAGAGCAGCTGCGAGCGGGGCAGGACTTCGTGTTTGTCTGGGTTGAGAGGTTAACGGCTACTCCATAGACATAGTTTTTCAGTTAACTGGCAGGTCATTTTAGCAGATGATTTGCAGGTATTTTGCAACACTTAGAGATAACCCAGTGGAGTACTTCTGTCTGAGTCCTTCTCTGTCTTTTTTTTAAAGGCAGCATCAGACAAAGCAGAGAACGCAGGCAGGTGAGAGTTTCCTGGAGGCAATCACACACTGCCAAACTCTGCCCTTTCAGTTTCCAAACAGCAAACTTCTCCAAATTAACGTCACATCGAGCTCAGTGCTTGTCAAAACTATTTCAAAATCCTATCCATAAAAAGCTTTAATCTTTCAAATATCACAAGACATGCAGTGGACAGCCACTTTTGATCAACATCACAGCGGAGTTTCAAAAGTTCACACCTTCACCAAACATGAAAACGATGCTGGAACAATCAAGCTCCTGTTACTTCAGAAAACAGAGGTCTCCATTCCTACCTGAGATTTCATCCACTTAAACTGCGTAAATCATTAGACTGAGAAAGGAATACTTCATCTCATGTCTTTTTCTGTTCTGAACACTCTATAGTCTAAGGAAACGCCTTTTCCAAGCTTCTCGCTCCAAGTTGAGTTCTTATCTTCTGCTACTGATAAAGAGCTACTGGTTCAGACAGACAATGACCACGCAATCACCTGCACCTTAATCCAAATGTTTTTCTTTAAGGTCACAAGCCAACCGCCTGTTATTTCTGTAAGTCCTCACAGGAGATGGACAGGGCATTTACGAGCTACCTTACCACATTAGCTGCCCCCCAGCATTTTGGAAGAAACAGGAGTGGTTTGTCAGGGGATACACGGCAGTAAATTCAGTCAGCTCAGTTAACATCACTTTCATTCTCCTGAAGCAAGCAGGACCTCCAGCCTGCAAGCACGAGGCAGAGCACAGCTTGCTCCCCCGAGGCCCTGCTGCATGCCGTGACTCCTTACAGCAAAACCACTGCTGCCCGGATTATACCACGCTTTGATGATTATTTTTTTAATACCATCATCCAAAATGAAGCATCTCCCAAAGTGTCACTTTATGTACCCTGGTACTTTCAGCTGTTTTTTTGCAGAAAGAATACAAATATTAGCTTTAGGTTGCAGAGACAGGCAGCGAGGAATGTATCTGGTTAAACCTCTGAAAGTCAACAGCGGTATGGGATCAGGTCCACAGTAAACTTTCTCGAGTGGCACCTGCAGAGGAAATTACTCATTGCATGACTGATGCCACAATTAGAGGCATAAAAACTAATTCCATGATAAACAAGCAATCTAGCAGAAAAAGACCAGTATCCTGAGAGCATGCATGTGCTCATACAGCAGTACGTACTGGACGACATCGACCGGTCCTCACACACAGAGACACCAGCTCTCTGAGGAAGCTCACGGTACAGCACCCCTCCCTCTCCCCTCCACAGCGCTGCGCTGGGGCTGTATTTGGCCAGGACCTGCCCCTAGCTCTAGCAAAGCAACTCCAGCGCAATTAGCAGCGCTACACAGCTATTACACAGCCATAACTCCTTGCTTTCAGCGTCGCCATTTCCCACAGGAACACACGCCAGCAACGCAAACCAGCGCCACATTCACCCGGGCCACACCAGTGGGGAACTGGTCTGAGGTCTCAGGATCTACCAGCCAAACCTCCCGGTGCGCAGCAGGCGATGAACACGTTTTGCTGCTATCTCCACTTTTCTCTTTTTTTTTTTTAAGAGAAAAGGGAGGGCAGAAGGCATTACAGACACATGTGCATTCCCTACATCTTTGCAAGTTACTTTATTTACTACCTCTGCGCAACCACATCAGAAAAACTTCAGCCAAGGTCTCACCTCAACTGAAGGAGAATCTACCCGTCCACGCACACTCGTATTTATTTACCCTTGTGATCCACGTTTACTAAACAACTTAAACGCACCACTTCAATCCACAACACGTGGGCTTGATACATTTTTGTGGTTCCTCTCCAAAAATCTCACAGATAAACTGCTGCCTCAGGAACCTGAAAGCTGTGCTCTAAACTGCCAAGTGGGTTATTTCTGCCCATGCCCCCATAGTGCTCTGACAAGCAGAATTACACGCTCCATGAACCTCGAACGCTTGCTTACCTGAGACCGACACCTTCATGAGGGCTTCCAGAGGCCTGTTGTTGTCCAGATCGCGACTGAGTTTGAGTTCCCCAGTGGCAGAGTCCAAAAGGAGCAAGTTTAATTCATTGCCTTGCACAAAGGTGTAGGCCAGGCTGTCAGACACGTCCGGGTCGTGAGCTGGGATCTTGCCTATCACACCAGAGGGGAAGCTATTGGACTTGTTGGTCACATAGTTATTGAAGAGGATCTGGAAGTCCTGCAGCATGGGAGGGTTATCGTTCTGGTCCAGGAGGCGGATGTGCACGGTTGCTCGGCTCACAAGAGGGGCCGAAGTGGCCTGCACCACGATCACGTACTCTGTCCGGCTCTCATAATCCAAGTCCATCAGGGCCGTGAGGTCTCCATTGAGCAAGTCCAGTTGGAAGACCTCGGGGATGTTCCCCTCTACAATCTGGTACATGATCTGTGCGTTAGTCCCCTCGTCGGGGTCGGCTGCACTGATACGCGCCACAATGGAGCCCACAGGGCTGTTCTCCTCCACAAAGATGTCAAATTCGTCCTTCTCAAAGACAGGGGGGTTGTCGTTGATGTCCAGCACAGTCACCTGGATATCCACAGAGGCTTTCAGCGGTGGGCTGCCCCTGTCCACAGCAAAGGCCCGCAGGCTGTAAACAGCCACATTCTCACGGTCCAGCTTGCGCAGCGTGCGTATCACTCCAGAAGTGGGTTCGATGTAGAAGTCTCCATCTCCGTCATCACCACCTTGGAACGTGTAGAGGAGACGGCCATTGAGGCCTGAGTCGCGGTCGGTGGCAGACAGCTGCAGGACGCTGGTGGAGAGCGGCACATCCTCGAAAACCGAGCCCTGGTAGCGGTCGCGCAGGAAGTGGGGCGCATTGTCGTTGGCATCCAGGATGAGGATCTCGACGTATGTGGTGTCTGACTTCTGAGGGATGCCGTTGTCGTGGGCTGTAATGGCCAACGTGTAGGAGGCCTGGTCCTCATAGTCCAGCTCCATCAGGGTGGTGATGGTGCCTGTGTCAGGGTCGATGCGGAACTGGGGGATGTTATCGTCCAAAATGTAAGTGATTCTCGCGTTCTCCCCTGTGTCCTCATCGGTGGCGCTGATGGTGACAATGGAAGTGCCGACGGGCTTGTCCTCACTGACGCTCACCGTGTAGTGGGAGCTCTGGAAGACCGGGCGGTGTGTGTTGGCATCCGTGACGTTGATGAAGACCTGGACGGTGTCAAAGCGGGTGCCGTCAGAGGCAGTGACTGTGAGCACATACTGCCTTTCCTGCTTGTAATCCAGGGGCAAGGCCAGCGTGATCAGCCCCCCTCCACTCTGACTGGTGATGGCGAAACGGTTCCTGGTGTTGCCACTGGTGATCTGGTAAGTCACAACACTGTTAACATCCCTGTCCACGGCTGTCAGGGTCAGGACGCTGCTGCCCACGGCCGCGTCCTCGTTCAGCCTGAGGTGATACACCTTCTCCGTGAAGGTGGGGTTGTTGTCATTCACGTCCAGGACAGTGATGGACACGCTGGCTGAGGAGGTCATGACTGGCACGCCGTGGTCCCTGGCCTCCACCCCGAAGTGATAGTTCTCCACAGTCTCTCGGTCCAGCTCTGCGGCCACCGTGATCCACCCCGTGCTGTTGTTGATCTGAAAAGGGAACCCGGAGTCACCCGCTACGGGGGCACCTCCGGCGGAGGGTGCCATCTCTATGAGTTTGTACTCCAGGCGGGCATTCTCCCCGGAGTCAGCGTCCACAGCCTGGATGTGCAGCACCGAGTAGCCCAGAGGAACGTTCTCCAGCACCGTGGCCTGGAAGGGAGTGCTCACGAAGATGGGGGCATTGTCATTCACGTCCACGACCTGCACCGACACCATGCCACTGGAGTTGATCAAGGGAGGCCTGCCCCCGTCCTGGGCCTTGATCCGGAGCGTGTACTCCCGGATGGTCTCATAATCCAGAGGGTTGATCAGGTCGATGGCGCCGGAGAAAGAGTGGATGTAGAACTGGCCTTTCAGGTTGCCGCTCACGATGCTGTAGTGCACCTGAGCGTTGCTGCCCCGGTCCCGATCCGTGGCCTGCACCTGCAGTACCTGGCTGTTCACCGGGGCGTCCTCCGGCACCTGGACCAGGTAGCGCTTCTCGCTGAACTGAGGGTAGTTGTCGTTCTCGTCCTCAACGGTGATGTGCACCATGGCCGTGGCGCTGCGTGGTCCCGGATCCTTGCCCTGGTCGTTGGCTTCCACCACCAGGTGATACTCGGAGACCTCCTCGCGGTCCACCGGGGCTCGGGTCCTGACCACCCCGGAGCGCGGGTCGATCTCAAAGACCCCGTCGCCGGCTCCTGGCTCCAGCAAGCGGTAAAGCATGTTGGCGTTGGCCGGGGCGTCACCGTCGGTGGCGCGGATGGTCAGCACCTCGTAACCCACCTCCAGGTTCTCCCGGATGCTCTCCCGGTACTCGGGCTGCTCAAACACCGGCTCGTGGTCGTTGGTGTCGCTGACGGTCACCGTCAGATAGGTGGTGGCCGAGCGGCGGCGCGGGGAGCCATGGTCGGCGGCGGTCACCTTCAGCACGTGGGTGTCCTTCGTCTCGCGGTCCAGGCTGCGGGCGGTGACCACGGCGCCCGTCTCGGCGTCGATGGAGAAGTAGTCGTTGGAGCGCTCGTCGAAGAGCGCCTCCATGGCGTAGGCCAGCCGGCCCGCCTCGCCCTCGTCGGGGTCCTGCGCCCGCAGCACGATGACGGCCGCGCCGGCCGGCTCGTTCTCGGGGATGGAGACCTGGTAGCTGGGCAGCGGGAACTGCGGGGGGCTGTTGGCGCTCCGCCGCGCCCGCCGCCGCCCGCCGCCCG
>Ga0065711_1030696_pt1:22500-31731 | contig 31731 bp, 17 predicted proteins | sample Hoacrofraction12_FD_59098 | JGI IMG/M metagenome (GOLD analysis project Ga0065711, IMG submission 59098) | Hoatzin crop microbial communities from Cojedes, Venezuela - Epithelial fraction 12 v2 (version 2) | ecosystem: Host-associated > Birds > Digestive system > Esophagus > Crop... | reverse complement strand
CACTGAAAAGAGCTTGGCCCCATCCTCCTGACACCCACCCTTGAGATATTTGTAAGCATTTATTAGGTCCCCTCGCAGCCTTCTCTTCTTCAGGCTGAACAAGCCCAGCTTCCTCAGCCTCTCCTCGTAGGAGAGATGTTCCAGTCCCCTCATCATCCTTGTAGCCCTCCACTGGACTCTCTTCAGTAGCTCCTCATCTTTCTTGAACTGGGGAGCCCAGAAATGGGCAGAGTACTCCAGATGGGTCCTCACTAGGGCAGTGTAGAGGGGAAGGAGAACCTCCCTCGACCTGCTGGCCACAATCCTCTTGATTCACCCCAGGATCCCATCGGCCTTCTTGGTAACCAGGGCACACTGCTGGCTCCTGGTTAACCTGTCATCCACCAGGACACCCAGGTCCCTCTCCGCAGAGCTGCTCTCCAACAGGTCCGCCCCAAGCCTGTAGTGATGCATGGGATTGTTCCTCCCCAGGTGCAGGACCCTGCATTTGCCCTTGTTGAACCTCATCAGGTTCCTCTCTGCCCAGCCATAGAATAGAAATGTTTCTGTTGGCTCACCTGGTTTCCACAGCTTTGAAAAGAAAGGCCTCCTGCAAATGGCATAGGGTTGAGAACATAAATTTTGTTCTGAATTGTGAAAGGAATGCTTAATAAACGTTCTACATATCTTGCATAAATCAACTGTGACAAAGATAATCTGAAAACAAATTAGAAGTGCTATGTCCTTTTGTCCTATCAGTCCTATAGATAGATAGATTCATTTTCAAATGTAGTTTTCAGAGGTTCATTTTGAACATTCTTACCTGGAATGCTGAAATGTGATTTTGACCTGAAATTTGGATTTCAGTCCTAAATTAATTTGGATGAAGTTTAGTAGTCTGTTAAAATAATGTTGTAATCTGGCCAGCGATGACAGAGGATGAATATCTCAATGTATTTCTAATATCCTGTTTTAAGCTTTTGCATGCTTCCATGTTCTAATCAGCTTCAGTGAAAAGTGTCATTGACACAGTAACGGCAAGTCCCTTTGCACGTTTCTATTGGCTGTCTTTTCCCCTGAATTTAATTTGACATAACTATACCATATAATTTCTGCATTGATTTGTTTTAGAAGCACATCATTGTGTATTTTTAGCCATATTTATCAAAGTTTATGCTGAAATTTTGACACTGTTGAGTAGCTGTGAGGTTCTGTAATGTTAACATTGCATATTGATCTTGAAAATTTCTACTCCAGTCAAAGGCATATTTAAGAAAACTCTTAGGCATCTCTTGGACTTTCTGGTCCACAGTCATAAGAAAAAAATTGTAAGCCTCAGCCTCCTTGAAGACAATGAAAAAAAGGTTCCTAAGTGTCTGTGCTTATAGGCCATCCAAGATTTGCTGAACATCTTACCAGATCTCCTGTGTGTTTCAGCCATAGGATTTCTCTCAGTAATTGCTTTCATCAAGTGTAAGATTTCTAGTTAAAATACAGCATATCATTCAGAACAAGTTTATGGCTGATCTACTGGTGAGTACATGTAAAGCTTATGGATGCAGCGTTTTAAGGATTCTCCTGAGAACTGCAGGTGTCCTAGTCATTTATGTACTTACCTTCTTGTGCCTGAAGATTTTTCAGGAAAGCAACCAGTGCAGTGCTTCTTTGGACAACGAGTTAATAGCCATGAGGAGCCAAAGTAACATCTGTATTTTTTATGACTGGGAAAGCGTAATAAAAGGGATACGCTACCTTTGCCCCAATTTCTGTCAGGAAGATCCATTCACTTTGGAATCTGGAGTGGGTTTTATAAGTTAGATACTGCCTAATGCAAAACAGTGGGAATCTTCTTGATACCCTAAGTGAGGTGTATTTGTTTTTAAAACAATGTACATTATCTCCTTTTTTGTAGATTGTTTTGTATTGAGAAATGTCTTTTCAGCAGTTCAATAATGAAATTGCATTATAATTGTATGGTGTCTTTCAGTCAGAAGCATTCCAAATTACTATACTCATTAGTACTGTAAATTTTCATGCTTTTGTGAAACCCGTCCTTGACTCTGTGGAATGTTGGCAGGTATTCATAGAACATCATGCAAAAAATTAGATAGGGAAAAAAAAAAAGGGAGGTTTTAGGTAGGGGGAAGGGGAACTATTGTGACTTTAGCTAGAGAATAGATTTAACATTCTACTGTCATGGAAAGTGTCATTCAGACTTTACTGGCCAGAGCAGTTAGTATTCTTGCTTTCTGTCTTAAAAGTTGTTTCATCTGAACAATGGTGCAGTCAATATAGATGTCTAATTTTCTATGTATACTACATACCCTGCAGTTGAGTGCAAATCTATGATTTTTTGCTCTTGTATAATTCAGTGTGTAACCAGCTCATTTTTCTTTTTTTAATTATAAAAAAGTGATAAGTATAAATGACGTGTCTCAAAATACATTATACTTCTCTACAAATGTAATTTGAAACTCATGAAACATTAATACATAAAATACGGAATGTTGCTTTTATGCTACATGGAAAAAAATTAGAAAAGTTAAGTTTCTTCTCTGTGTTATTAAAACTATGTATCATAGAGAATTCATGGAGGATTTGGGTTCTTCCATTCCCATACTTTTGAATCATATTTTCGTGTGGGATACTTATGAAACTACTCATTGACTTGTGTGCATATGTGTGTGTATTAATTTTTAATAATACTTAGTTCAGAACTAGATAGTTTTCTAAAATCAACCACCTGTATAACCAGCATTTTTTTAATGATTATTCTCTCTCTATACACCACTTGCACGTGCACACATTTAGTAGAAACTGCTTTTGAGAGAAGAAGCCTTTTCTGTTTATGTGTTAGAGCCTACACTCTCACTGGTGACAGAATGGCGACTAAAGTAGAGACCAGAGAATTTTTTCCTTTGTTTGTTTAAATGTGATCTGCTAATTCCTTGCTGTGCGGAGTTTGCATTCCAAATTACGTCTTTAGTTAAAAGCATGGAAGAAAAATCTTAATGTTCATACTTTAAAGTGGGCAGATGCGTAATTAGGTAGTAACTAGAAGTGGGAGGTACTTTTTTCTGTCCCCCAAAGAGTCAAGGTTTAATACAAAATACTAATTGAAAAACGGTTTAGATTTAAGCCAAAGCAACAATTAGTGAAAAAAAAACCCTTACATATACTTTCCTCAAGTAAGTCTTTCTCCGACTTGTTTACAAGTTTCTAAGCCTTGTGATTTTAGATGTAAATCATTCTCAAGCATTTAAGATGATGTTAGATTTCTATTGCATGATAGTCTTTAGGACTAAAATGAAATAATGCCCTTGAGAAATGCATTTTCAGGTGAAAGAAGGTCTGAGAACTGGAACAAAATAAACACTTTTGATAAACAATAGAGTGGGAATCAGCCCAAACTTTTGTTGCAATGTACTGGCAGACACAAGTAAGTGTTTTAGAATATCTGTTTGCTCTGTCATTTTAATTTATTATATTTGTAAAGTTCTAGTATAGTTCTAAGTTTAGAAAGACCTCTTACTTGCAGTATTATTTTTTTCAATAGATGAATTTAGCTTTGAATTGTCTTGAAAGAAACAGTAGTTAAGAGGGCAGAAATACCACAAAGTAGCATCACAGAGAAAGAGCAAAATTACATTAAACTTGCAATAGTTACAGGTAAAATATATGAAGAAAATACTACAAGTATATGTGCTACTTGTGCTGAGAAGATCATCTCACAAACCAGTATGTTGAGGAACAAAGTAGCAGCTAATCTCTTCCTGTAATCCAGTTGCCCTTGTTCACGGAAGATTTTGGTTCTAGATATCCGTTTATAGAAAGAGAAAATTTGAACTGGAATGGTATTTACAGAATTTAAACATAATCAAGTAAGATGAAGACTAATTTATGATCTAGGTTTATTTACATTATGATCTAGCTGTATTTACAAAGAACTGCTTCTCTTTTTATAGATATTTGCTTATTTTTGTAAAGAAATATCAAACAGACCATTAGAAAGATGCCTATTCCTTCTAAGTATTTTCTCTAAAAACAAAATGTACACTCTTGGACTGAGCATCCAGGAATTTGTTCAGTGCATGACCCCTCTGAAAAAGTAAGTTCATATTTAACCATATGTACATATGGAACCCAATCCAGAACTATTGAAATGACTGAGAGAAATTCCTGCTGTTGGAGGGTGAACCCGAGTCTGACGTGAGCAAGCACCTGTCCAGACCAGCCTAATATTTCTGCCTGCTGTACACATCGGATGACTCATGACCCTTTGGTAGCTTGTTCTGCCTTGAAATTGTGGTTGGCGTTGGTTATGTAGCCAGGGACTTTCCAAGAGTTGCCTGATACAAGAGGGTGGCTGTAAATTCTAAGTGCATGTAGGCATCATCTTGCCTGTAAAGTGCTTAGTTGTCTTTCTGCTTGATTCCAGTAGACTTCTATCACATCTTTTGCTGATCCTGGTTTTTCTCCCAGACTTTCATCGTACTGCCACTGCAGGTTAAGGGTGGATGGTATGGAGCTACTCACATCAATACAAGCCTACTGTAGCAGTTTGTTCAGACTGCCACACAGAGGAGTAATAGATGGCTCTTGCTCTTCGTTGACTGCTCTCTACAGTAACTCATGCTTTCAAAATACCCTCTCATCAACTCCAAGCCCACAGTCAAACGAGCAGCTAAAATAGCATGAAATTTTCCTAGATATAGAATCCAGATGGATTTTTATAGAGTTTAAAGTAGTTGATGAGCAATGAAAACAGAAAAAGAGATAAAATGGAAGATAGTAATTTAAATACAATTTTAAGGGAATACAATGATTTGCTTTAGAGAGGGTAAAATGTAGAATGGTGCCAGATTAGGATGAATTTGTTAGATTAGATGGAACCTTTTTTATAAAGATATTTCTCTGTTAAGAGGAGATAAAATAACATTCCACAAGTAGTTGAAAGATTTAGTAGAAGGAAAAAAGAACAACTATTACAGAAGATTCATGGCATGAGTTATAATTAAACTTGTGAAAATGAAAGAGGAATAAGGAGAGCTGAATAACATATAAGAAAGCTCCTTGGTTCATTAATATCTGTGCAGTCTCTTCAGAAACAATTGCATAAAGTGGAATAAGCAGAGGATGATGCAATTAAATGCTTCTACTGTCAAATTGTTGGGTTTGTTTTATCCAAGTTTTGATGCTATTTTGTATAATCGGTGAGACTTTTTCTTTTCTTGTGTAATTTAGTGCATTCATGTGTCATGCCACTATGTGGAGCTTTAAACTTAAAGCCATGTTTTTTGGCATCCTTACATACAGTTACTCTAATTGGCATAATAGCCACATCAATTGCTAATTCTTGCTATCTAGCCAGTCAGCAAGCATTTCATCCTCCCACTGCATTTGCCAGGTAAATACTTTGTATTAGCTGGGTGGCACATAAGATGCTACTTTGTGATTGCTGTCCCCCGCACCTCCAAAGTCTGTGAGAAGTAAGGATATAACCAGAGCACATGTCATCAGATAGAAGGAGGGCAAGGAAATAAGGTAATAGAAAAGTGAAAGGGTCGGGAACCTTGCTGTAGGTAGTTGGAGGTGTTTACATGAGAGGAGTGGGAATGAGGATTGGGGAGACAGGACATGAGGTGTTAGTGTGGATAGCAGTGCAGGTCTGGTCATAATTCAGCTTCCCATGAAGGTGTTTCATGTGTGTTGATATACGCCCATAGCTGCTCAGTGCAGATTATCTCCTTGCAGCATAAGGGAGGTGATGAGAAGTGGCATAGCATAATCACTGAAGATCTGGCGTTCCACAGGAGATGCTGATCAGCGCACAGAACTTTCAGGACTTTCAGTTTGGTAGACCAGTGGACTTTTAGGTGTCACTGACGTGATAGGGGAGTGCAGCATGGGGTTATGCAAGTAGGTTGTCAATAGAGGGAAAAGGATGAGGAAATTAGTTGGTAGAAAGTTTAGGAGTCTAGGATTTTGCAGCGTGCAGGGGTGAATATGAGCCACTAATGCTAAGTTAAAGCAATTTGAATTGTGTCCTCTGGACATAATGGCTGAGATCCCTGAAGTACTGAGCATCCTCTTCTGAAGTGCAGAGTTTCATCAAAGCTCTGCTGACTTCTTTGGGAACTGAGGGCAGCAAAATGCTTCTTAAGCACCCCAGTTTATTGGACTGTTGTACCTTTGTCAAAGCTTTTAAAGACATGATAATATATTAGTGAAAACATACAGTGAAATTACTTTGTTACTTTATTTTTGTTATTGTTTGATTCCTTTTCAGTGGAGAAGTATTATACTTGCTGAGACTGATTTTTAACTTGCTTACACTAACACAAATCGAATGAGAGTTATGCCTGTGGAAGTAATTAATTTTCTCTGTGAGTAAGCAAATGTCATAATTGCAATCCTTATTTTTTATAAAATCTATCTGGCATGAAATAAAGGTTGAGTTCCTTTGTTATTTTTTCTTCCTGTAGCATTTGAAAAAAAATTAAATTGCTTATGTATTTTAAGCTTGTGTTCATAATTGCTTCAGATACTCTCCTTTTTGCAGCAGAAGTTTCAATATAGCCAGCAGCATACACACGAACCTGGAAACCTAACCTTCCTGCATAGTCAAATACCTTTACTGGATAGCTCAGAGCCCTTATTTTGGGTAGTAGTTAGATTTCTCACTTCTGCATCCAAATCACTTTCTGAACTTCTTGTCTGAAAAAGAGCACTGTCTGATTTCCCTGACAGACAGGGAGTTAAGTACTTAAAAAAATAGTGGTGGTGCGGGTAACATAACCAAATAGCTAATCTTTGCTTTTTCAATTTCTGTTTGTATAACTGGAATTGAGACCAGGAATTTTGTTGTATCATTTTATACCTTAACTTAGTAATCTAATGGATTTTAGGCTTAAACAGAAAAAAAAATAAATATATCAATATAGAGGCATTATTTAATCTGTATTGGCACCTAGAGGGCTGTGGCCTAGTATGTAATAGAGTGTATTAGTATACAACACAACCAGTGTTTGCTGTAAAGAGTTGATATTCCAGTATATATACCAGGGAAAATAAAGTGAATGCTGGAAACTGGTGGAGAATTACAAATTGGAAGCAAAATTAGGATGACCTAAATAAAAAAAAATCCTAAATAAAAAAAAATCCTAAATATGGTTTTTGTTTTAGTTATCTCCTTTTTTAAATGACATTTTCAATCATCTGTCACAAATACAGGAACGTTACAATTTAATATCTAAAAATAATGAAAACGTTGCCATTCATTTCAGGAAGAGCAGGATTTTACTCCTGTTTTAAGCAAAACACATACAGTTGTATTTCTGTTCTGTTAAAACTGAGTTTTGGTAGGAATATAATGTTTTCTGTGACATCTTAGTATAAAACAGATGGTGCATATTGTCTATTTTTTTAATACATGTATTTTTTTAGAACATGTCCTATATGTTAATAGATGAAATATTCACCCTGGCAGGTGTTTTATTTGAAAGGATATTAGTAGAGTATTCCTATACTGAAACAGTTTAATCATCAATTAAAACACACAATCTGATGTTTCTAAAATAGAGGTTTCGAAAAGGATATTTTTATTATCTCAGAAGTAGACAAACATATAACACATTAATCCAGCAAATCCAAGATTTATTTAAAAAAAAAAGAATCATAATTTGTAGGTTGTTTTTACAGCCAAGTACAGAAACGTTTCTGGACAAGGTGGGAGCGGATGAATATGGGGGAGGAGATCATTCTTTAGGTTTCCTCTGACTAGACAGATAATTTTGTTGAACAACAAGAGCTGTTAGTGGTGAACAAAATGAAGTTTTGTGATGTCAAATGAGAAAAGTGCTAGTTTCTTAGTGAGAAAATATTTCTTATTGCATACAGAACATTTCTTTCTTAATTCTGTGGCTGCATTAAACCATTATTTTATTTTACTACACCAATCCTTTAGAGTAATCCTGGCCATATTACAGATTTTCATGTGTTGCATGTGTAGCTATGATATTACATGTTCTACAATGTTACCCTAAAATACTTATTCTAGTTACTTCTGCAATCACATGTATGGTTATGAGAGTGTATTTTCATACCTTCTTAGGTTCTTCTCTTAAACTTGCATAAGCACTTATGCCTAACTTGGTCAAAACTGCGCACATTAATTATGAAACCAAGCAGGATCTGGCAAATCACAGTTGTCAAAATCTCACAAAGAAGCTAGTAGTATGTCTTAAATCAGTGGAGTCACGTAAATGTTTTCTATAGCACATGGCACAAAACCATAATGAAAGCTGTGCCATGCAATAAAAGATTTGCAGTTTCATTGAGTGACGCTGTTTTTATACAACTTCACATTTTTGGGGCATTAATTAAAAAAAAAACACAAAACAAAACAAAAAACCCCCAGCAAACCAAACCAAACAAAAAAAAACCTCCGCTTAAATATATGTATTTAACAAAAACCTGAACATTGCTTATATTTAATAAGTAGTTAATACATTTTGTATCTAGATCCCAAATAGCAAATCTAATGTAAGACTGGTTTCCTTCTTTTTCTAATAGGAAAACTAAAAAAGGGCACCTCAGAATTGCCAGATACTTTGAACTACATTTTAAAATGACCGTGAGGTGTCCTAACTTAAAAACGAGTGTGTCTATAAATAGATGTAAGAAAGATTTCACTGTGTGTATATATACAGAACTATGTATGTAAATATATACACATATTTAGATTTGTTGTTTTGTAGGATTAATTAGTATATGGGTGGGCTAAATATTTTTTCAATACCATACTTTTATGTTACCTTTAATGTAAGTCAGCACCTAATAATTTTTTATTTATTCCATAGAGCATCTTTTGTTTTGATGTTAGTGAACGTGAATGAAATTCTAAAGCAATGAAAAATTCTATATATGCTGTAAAACAATTCAATGCAAAATACAATATCTTATGTTACGATTTTTAATGTACATACTGTATAAATGGAAAACATAAATGCTTCTCAACTTTATAGTATGCTGGATTTTCAAAGATTGATTTTGATGCTGTCATAACAACTGGAAATATCTAAAATGGGTAAGGCTAGAAAGAGCTTATTTATAGGGCATGAATTTTTATTCATGATTAGCTTGACTTTATAATGAGGCAGTAAAATGAGAATGTTGCTAATAAAATTTGAATTGTATTTTGTATTGACTTGTTGCTGAGATTTTAGATAGCAATTTGGTGAAAGGATTAAC
>Ga0065711_1030696_pt1:0-17500 | contig 31731 bp, 17 predicted proteins | sample Hoacrofraction12_FD_59098 | JGI IMG/M metagenome (GOLD analysis project Ga0065711, IMG submission 59098) | Hoatzin crop microbial communities from Cojedes, Venezuela - Epithelial fraction 12 v2 (version 2) | ecosystem: Host-associated > Birds > Digestive system > Esophagus > Crop... | reverse complement strand
GGGCGCTCTGAGACACAGTGTGCTGTTTATCATACAGATTGGACACCTCATTCCAGACCCGAGAGCTCTCCCGCCACGCCGGGAGCTGTCCTTTCAGCACCACACAATTGCCGCTTGAAGTTGCATTGCCGTTTTTTTCTTTTTCACCAGGAGCTTTTCTTTCAGCACCACAACATTGCACTTAGACTTTTTAAACGGCTGCGTTCCTCTTTGCTCTGAAGACCAATTTCGTCTGCACTTCCAGTTATTGCTATTACCTGTAGGACTTTCAATCCTATTTCACCCTCACCACCCTTCCCCCAAACAGTTCCAAGGTATCTATTTCTGTGGAAGTCATTTTTCTCATTGAATGATCAGAAACAAAGAGAAATTCTAACCTTTAACGGCTCATTCCGACTCATTGCTTACAGTAGATCTAAGCTCCTTTTTCTGCTTATTCGACTCCTTCCAGCTTCCCATCACATCTGTAACAAACTTTTAAAATTATATTGCCACACCACCATGCACAAGCCTACCTGCACAGTAGAGATAGATTATTCCATCACATTCAGATGGTTAACAGAGGTTAGCACATCCTGTATTTATATATATATATTTATATCGCTTTCTAAGAAAGTGCATATTAATGTTTACTTTAAAGAATGTGTATATGGTGCTATCAAGAAATCTGATCAATTTTATCCCAGTCTTTTTGTGTACCACTTCGAATGTATGAGATTTATTTTTCTATTGGAAAAAAAAAATAAACAGTCTGAAAGCATTACAATTGGTAGATTTTAGTAATTTTACAGTGAATTGAATCACTATGTCATAGTATCATTAAAAGATTTAATGATGGGTCATGCAAATTACAACATGCTCATTGATAACACTCACACATTTCTGTCTGGACACTCTTCGGTCCATCTGCTGGCTCCTAAATGTCTGTTTCACTTGAGACGAGATGCCTACATATTCCAAATTCTAAATGTTTTGAGGTGGATATGGAAAAAAGGGTTGATTGAGCGCTACTGTTTACCACAGATGAACAAACTGGAACTGGTTTATTCTATGAGTAATAGAGATTTGAATGGTATCTATTAAATGCAAAGAAAACATGGCTTAGAATATCACTATATGGTGCAGTGCCATCCCTATGCCTATAATATGCTGCATCATTACTAAAAATGCTTGAAAAATCTTTAGTGAAACAAGAGAATGATATGCTCTATTATATAAATATGTTGCTTCTAGAAGTTTGCTGCTTTGGTTTTTTCCTTAATCATTTAATAGCAGATAATGGTTATCTGCAATTAAAAGTCGATGACTTTTGCTCAAAGGGTAAGTACTGTGCTGCTTTAACTGGTTCTTCGCAGACAATTTTACCCACAGCACATACTGCTTGTAGCTGTATTCATATCTTTTTCTCTTAAAACTGTACTTAAATAAGTAGACTAATTAATTTAGAATTTATTATATTTTAAAAATACAATATTTTATCCACGCAGATTAATACAAGAACCTCTATGATATATAAGCAGAAAGATATGCGGACAGGTTTACATTGCATATAAACATACATGCTATATGTAAATGAAACATTCTCTTTTATGATTAAATTAAAAAGTGATATAATTTCAGATTTATAATGCAAATATTGTTTAAATTTAAAGCATTCAGTATTTTGCTTATGATATTTTTTTAGGGTTAATTTTTAAAGTGTAGCCTTAAAACAAAAACTTTTATGGAATTATAGCGGGTGAGCAGCTGTTTCCACATTGTTAGGGCGCAGAAGTTAGAGTTCTGATTGACACATTAATCAGAAAGAATTAAGACTATGAAATCCATTTCATTTAATCTCATTATTGAATAAACAGCTCTGTAGTGATGCCTATTTGTAGTGGTTTCTCTAATAAAAATGCAACTGTAGCTCTCAACACAAATTAGTTTTAATTATTTAAATGACATTAATTTGTCAAACATAAATAATCTAACACCTGTTTTGCTTTTTCATTTTATGAAAAAAGTGTTTCATGAAAACTAATAGAGGATGATAATGGGGAATAACAAAGGTAGGTCTATGTGTTTATTACAACTCTATTATTTCAAAAAAATGCAAGGATGAGTTGATTACAATGTAACAGGATGAAGAAGCAGTCCATTGCATTGCTATGCAAGGACACAACAGAAAACAGCAAAATCAGAAAGATGTCTCACATACATTGGGTCAATGCAACTCACTTGTCCTATGCTCATCTTTGAGAACTGGTGACAGTGATTTACAGTACAGCAATTAATCTTCTGAATACAGTCATAACTACAAAGCAATGAGTGGTGTAGTTTTCGAGATGTTCAATCCAGACACCAAATCCATGCCATCAGGCTGCCATGACAGTCACCAATATATGTGAAACAAAACTTCTCAGGCAAAGGAAAAGACAAATCTGAGTTTCCCTGCTTTGTTTCAGTAACTTCGTTTCAGGAGATCTGCCTGACTATATGTGAAAAGTACCCTAAGTGTCAGAAGGGTATATTGTGGTATAAAACAATTGGTAGCTAACTGTGAAAATGGAGATCTGTTTGTTTTCTCCACAGAATAATATAATCATATTTGTTGTTTCTGTTTCATGCTACATTTTGTTTTAAAAGATTTGCCATTTAAAATTCTGGATATCTTAACACACTGCCCTGATTTCATTTATAATTTGGTTGAGGAGGGAAATTAAGCATGTAATCCAGTTGTGGTTGTTGTTGGTGGCCTCATATGACACTTCAGCAGTGATAATTTGTATGAATTTCTGTATATTAAACCATACTTTAATATTGATTCTGTTTGTGGTGTATTAACTGTTATCCTTTCTTGGTAAAGGAAATGTGCTAAGCAGATAGTTACTGTTGTAAATCAACAAGGCAATTTCAGAGCCACACAAAGCTGTTGAAACCTACCACTCAGTAGTTTGTCTGCCAGATTAATCATCTTTATTGTCCCTTCTGGAGGTGTCTCTCTTCCTTCGTGCAAAATATTTCCAGCAGGCAGGCTTATCATGAGAACTTATGACACTCCAAGGATATAATTATGTGACCATCACAGTTAATAATCTGCCCTGCATATCAATAACAAAGCCCAGGGTTTCAGAGCTGTCTTTTTTAAAAAAATGCAAATTACAGAAAACATTTTCTGAAGCATTTTATTATATTTCAAAGTGTATTTTCTCTGAAAATGCTCTTGTGATTATTTTGTATTAGCTGTACTCCCTTCTCAGTGCAGTTAATTTAAAACACTTATAATCAGATTTTTGCATATAATCCTCTTTTTAGACCTTTTTGTTTGCAACATACAATTAAATAATCAGTAAATATACTACAGGAAAGGTATGGTGGGACTACTGAATTAGTTTTGATGTCATTGGAATTCAACTAAAAGTCAGTAGTTAGACTAAAATAATGTTTCTAGTGTTGCAAAGAACTACAGATGCAACTACTTGAGAAAAATCTGGATTTGATTTAGTTGTTATTTTTATAGTAGTTTTAATAAATTTATAATTTGAAACTTTATAAACTGCAATGTCATTTAAATGAAAGAAAAAACATATGCAAGAAAACAGGATGTTTTCAAAACTCTCACTGTAAATTGGAGGACACTTTCCTGTTGTAGTATTTTTTTAAGTTGAAGAACGGACTGGTAATGACTTTAAACCTCCAGAACTGTTTCATCGTTGAACTGACCACAGCTTTGCGAAGAAAAAATCTTTTTAGGAAAAATTTCTTTTGTGCTTTTGTGTTAGACTGGATCTTTGGTCTTCATTTTTAATGGGCTGCTCTAAAAACATAGAACTATTGTACAACATAGTTAGCTAGCTTGTAATCTAGATACATAAATTACTGTAAGTAAAATGATAATATTATCTTTGCTGATGTTTCATTCACTGCTGCATTCAATGCTGCAATGTGTCTCAAGAAGCCTTCATGTTACTAAAAATACTATGATGACAATTAAGCAAGTATATCAGGATAATCAGGTTTAATATTAGTATCTTTGAAACAATATCAAGTTGTATGTCTGTTTTTAACTATATTTTCCTAAATAAGTGGAGTTTTTTGTAACTTAAACTGAGCTGTTAGTAAGAAGGGGAAAAATTGACACTAATATTTTTAATCTAATTTACCAATACGAAGTAAACATCATTCTAAAATTAATTGCTTGCTTGCTCTTCTAAAAGCTCACTTGGCAGCGTATCACATTCCAGACTTTTTGAAGCCCTGTGAAATTCTGCAATAGTCTTACCTGGCATCAGCTATTCCTGGCACAATGTATTATTCGTCTTTCAGCACCTAGAGAATGTAACACATATCACTGAAACATTTTAATTTCTACTGTGTGTACTAATTTTAAATTCAGATTGGAGCTTTGAGTATTATTTAGCTTGAAAACAGAAAATGTAAGCAAAACAAAAGGCCATATCTGAGAACCTCTTTTTATAAGACAGTTGATGGAAATATCAGCGATGCTGTTTGCTAGCCCTCCACGTCTGTTTGTGTGAATGTTTTAATTGTACACATATCTGTAAGCCAGTATAGCTAGAAGTACTAAATAATCTGCATTTGTATAAACTGCTCTAATTTGCAATTTTCCTTCATTTAAGCTAAAATAGTCAGTGTCCTGATATATTCTCTTCAAACTTAATATGACGGCACAGACACATCTAAACATGAGCAGTTGCAGACTGAGATGTGTAGGGTAAGGATGAAGAAGCAGTAACAATGTGATCTTATAAAAACCACAAGACTGCAAAAGTATGTCATATAGATAGGCTTACAAAAAGAAAAAAATATTTTACCTTTGATTATAGTGCTTCAAAGAATAAGTGTTTTTTCACTGAATTCTTAATTCAGACCCTGTCAGTAAACTGAAACCTCAGAGAATTTTATTCTGTTTAACAGAAAATGTTTTTTGAGGTGTCTTGTTAAATTAATTTCCCCTCCGCAATTAAATTCTGGTTTGTTTTTTTTCCGATCAGTGGACGTCGCTTGCTGTACAGTGAAAAGAAGGGGAAATCTTGAAAAGAGGGATGTTCGTAATCAGACCACATTACTTACTGGGAGCCAGTTTGATTACATGTGACTATTGCATGAATTTTTATCATTATTGTAGGTCATCAAGACAAACGATGGAGTGTCAACACTGAGAATAATTTTAAGTCAGAAATTCAGTTATTTTTTGCTCCCAGCATCAGCAGATCTAGTAGAGTTCATGGCATCCATGGGTTCAGGCATCTGCTCTTTTGCTATAAACATTTGACTACATTATGTTCAAAGAGAACTCCTGATGAAAAACACTTACTCCAGTTTTAACTAAACATGCATATGTCTATATATAAATATTAAAAAATAAATCTTTAATTCGTGTGTTTAAACAAAGCACAAATGGGTATGAAAAAAGACTCGGCAGTGAATCAGTAGTCCAAATTTGCCCACACATAGGTAAGTATATCACTTGTATCTGCAGATTTGCATGTCAGTCAATAATATTATTCACAGGCTTAACCATAAGGTTCTCACAAGCTTGTTTTGGTTTGGTGGAGGATCTCAGTTTTGAAGGAGCTACACTACTCTGCAGTGGTGACCAAAATTAATGAAGAAGCCAGTAACAGTCAATGTGATTGATTCCAGCCTAGGTGATTGACTCTATAAATATGAAAGCTAAAAGACCTGTTTATGGTGGTCTTATTTTCCCAGACTGAAGACTTTTTCTTAGAGGGGAAAAAAGGTATTACAGAAAAATTATCCAAGGGAGCTCAAGGTCTTTAAAGTGCCCAGCTTGGACTTAATTTGGCTTCCAGTGAAATCAATGGAAATTTTTGCTCTAGTGAAAGCACTAGCAAGAAAACAATGGCTTCTAGCAACATTGAGGTTTTATTTTGTTAAATTGCACTCGTATGGTTGAAGTTGCAATATACTTTCATCAGTACGTAAAACACGGGATATTAATTCAGAATACATACTTTGGAATTATTCACTGTCAAGCAATCCTGTTCAAACTTCAATGTTAATAGATGTGTGTTCCTCACTAGGGTTAAGCTTAGATAAAAATACCAAGGATAAGACTTCAGAAGAGTTTACTTTGTGCCTGTAGGAGGGCATGCTCCAGAAAAGAAATGTTTTCCAGAATCAATTACTAGCCTTTTTGTTAGAAGCAATTAAAAAGCAGTTGCCATTTCAGTTTAGACGTGTATATCCTAAATGCAGTACATATAAAAATCACTAAGCAAAACCTGATGATTTTCATTCTATAAAACTCGACTTCCAACTCTTCCAAAGATAGTTATTAAGTCGTCAACTGCAATAAAGGGCGTTTGCCATCACGTTTTTAATTTGTATTCTCCTATTAAACAGTTTTCCTGTACTGCATTTCATACTTCATTCCTTCAGAATAAAGAAAAATTGATATGGGTGTGCCCTAAGAATGCTTGTATAAATATTGTTAGGGCATTGAATGCATACAGCATATGTAGTCCTAATACTGTGTTGTTCTGGAATGACTTCATCCCAATTTTTCTTACCTTTATTGTAAGACAAACTGGTTGATCTAATTTGTGTTTTCCACTTTTAATGTCTGTAACAGACAAGAAGTTATTTAATATGATGAAGGTGAGCTTGCAAGGTTGCATCATTTTTAATAATGTTTTATAGGAAATGAAATTACCTGGTTGGCTAATATTTATCTTAGTATTTTAATAAATACAGTTATATGTGTCTTGAAACTGCCCATCCATTTCTGCCCATGCTCAAAATATACTTTCTTAATATCAAAGTGAGTATAAAAATAAACAGAAAGTAAAGAAAAAAATCAAATAGGTCCTTTTTGATAGACAGGGTCGTCTATCTTGTCTGACAGACAAAACAAGCAGGCTTAGCCCAAAAAAATGCCACGCAGGTTTGTGAGCTGTAGAGGAGGGGAAAAAAAAAACCAGCAGTTGTTTTCAGTGTGTGTGTATATATGTATATATGTTTTTGCTTTAGCAGAGGACACTTCTTTGGACTCCACATCATTATATCAAAACTAAAATGTCATGGTGTTCCCCCCCCCCCAAAAAAAAATATTTCAAACTTAATGAATTGAGATTTTGGCACAGATTTGTTTTATCAGAATTTTTCTGTCCAGTTCACTTGAAATAATTATGCACTTTCTACAGAAGTATTCAGAAAACTGGAACTGACTTAGGGTAAGTTAATATCTCCTGTATCCTACCTCAGAGAATTAGCAAAGGGTTCATTCTGGCTACAGTTAATCTGGTCTTTGTATGGAACTATATTATAAGACCAGTTCTACATCATTTTAATTTCAGTGTTTCTGAACATAATGGAATCATACTTCAGTTGCAAGGTGCACTGCTACCTAAAAGTCTGATTTTAAAGAAGTTGCAGCATGTTGTACTCACCCATTTTTACAAATGATCCTGACTACTGAATGACTTGGTGCAGCATCTTGTATTGTGACACAGAGTAGGGGGTATCTGTTTTGAAAGTACATTTTGAAAGACTTGAAACTAATGCCCACTTGGACACGTCTAAGCAAGTATGGCTTTTTTTCAGGTTCACAGATTTTTTGGCTAAAAAGCAGCAATCTACCTGCCTACATGCAACCCATGCCTCTCCCTGTCCTCTCTGAGTCTTCCAAGCAGTACAAAATGTATTCCACTTAGGCTTCCACCTGCAAAGCCATCTCCAGTTAGCAGATTCATGTGTCTAAAGGACTTTACCTAGTGCGATTATTTTTTTTTTTCAGTATGATAAAATACATAACTGGAAATCCTTTCATATGGAAAGATCATATCTTATCAGGCATGGTTTGTCTTGAACCTGGATGTCTTTGAACTTCAAAGGAAGGTGCTGCCGATAGTTTCTCCATGAAGTCTTGTTTGACCTGAAGTATATACATTTTAGAAATGTGACTTCTTTAGGTAAAGCACAGTTCCATAGACAGCTATAATGTGTGAGGCAAGTGTCAAGGCTTGATCTTTTCTGTTGTTCCACATATGTCTGTAATTCGTAGGTCATTTCCCTGAAAATTTTCTGGAAGGAATCTCAGCTTTGCTAAAAGTCAGTGATAAGATTTCTTTGAAGCCAAGATTTTAACTGTGAGCACATGGGCTTCTACTGGATTTCTTTTTTTAATTATTCCAGACATCTAAATAGAAATTGGAAAATCCTGACATGACACTATTTGTTTCATGCAACCCGTATTCTGTAAGATTGTGTATCTGGTATGACTGCAATGGCTAATGCATCTTGTCACCTACTGGCTTTTTCTACTCCTTCTTTTTGTGTGTACCCATGCTATGCACGACAGACTTACAGTGAAGTCTACAGAGGCTGTCACTTCCCTTTTCCTTGTCCTACATGTACAGTTCACATGGTTTGTTACAAATAATTGCAGCCACATTGCAGTCCAACAACTCCTGTTCCAAATTCTACCTCTGTATGTCCTCTTTCCTGGCCAGATTCAAAATGCATGTAGTGATTTTAGGAAGGTAAAACCCTACAAAAACACGGTGTTACAATACCATCACTGTAGGTTCTACAGTTGTTTTTTCTTGACCTGGTGCAAAGGACAGCAAATGCGTGAAAAGCTTTCTGCCACACTCCCAAGAGGTTAGTCTGAAGTCTGGAATTTTTGCAGAACTTGAACTGTATGGCCACGATCCTTATTATGTCACAGCCTACACAAACCTATTAGTAATATCAAATATTAGGCATGAAATCAAAGTAGTTTTGGAAATGTTAAGAAAGATGAGGAAATTTGAAAGTGCAAGTGCTGTATGAAAGAAGGTGTATATTCTAGAAGGTGTAAGTCAACCATTATTGCATTGCAAATACAATGTTAGTATCATCATAGTTATATAGCAGCTCTTCACTCTAAAGGAGTGTTTGCTGCATTGAAGCTATCCGTAACTACCCTCTAAAAATGGTGCAGCTTAGGAGGAAACCAAATTTCTGGAGGTAAGATCTGAAGAAAATGAATAATCTCCATGTAGAAGTCCCTCCTCGAAGAATATGAAACTCTCCTCTGTTCAAGCCAATGATTTTTTTAGTCATGCAATGTTATTATTACATAGACTCTAATGAAATGAATATTAGTGGTTGAAAGACACACCTTGATAAGTTATTCAGTGTAAAAAAGCTATTTCTTTGTTTACACCACTATTGTAAGTCTCAGCAAACACTGTTCTCCTTACATAACTTAGTTCTACTGAGGTCAAAAAGGCCTCTGTGTAAGCATCAGCATAATTTGGCCCTACATAGGGAAAACATAAAAGATGGAACTGTTATCACTATGAGTATTGGTTTTGCAGCAGTGCCCAGATTGTGTAATGTACTCTGCACACAGATAAGGCATTGTAGTCTAGAACTTGTCTCAATGAGGTGACTGGAGTTTGCCATTAAACAAGACCCTTTAAAGGTCAAAACAAAGGACAAAGGCACGCATAAAAGACATATGAAAGAAAATATCACTTGAGTGCCACACTGTTCCTTCTACGCCATATTCCTTAATCAATTTGAATAAGTTAATTTATGTAGATACAGTTCAGCCTGGCAGAGATGATAGTCTTAATTAGGAAAAATAGTCACACTACAGGGAAATAGGCTGCAACTGGAGGTGCACTTGGAAGAAAGATCTGATGTTTTCAGTTGCGGAAATTGTTTCTAGCTCCTGCTTATAAGGCTTGTTTATCAAAACCCCAAATGTTCTGACGTGTTGCATTGTACAAGTCGCCTTTATAAAGGCAATACTCTGATGCCTTACAAGAAATACTGTTAGTCCTGCCTGTATGCTTTCCCATGCAGAAGACAAGTCTAGAACCCAACCCTCATACCCACCTCCCAGGCTTGGGTAGGTTAGCTGTTTATATCAACTGTATCCCTAAGTGTATCAAGTGTCTGTATCAAGTGCATCTACCTTAAAATGAGGTGTTTCCCTTACATTTCGGCACCATCAGATAGTTTTGTACAACAGGCTGTCACTGTTGTTTGGAAATATCTCATTAAATTTCTTTCTGTACATATTTAGTACTAAAGCTACCCACTTTTCCATTTTCACTATGTAGCAGTGGAAATAAGTCTTTGATAACATGGTAGTTTTCACCTTTGTCATCAGGACCATCGTATTCTTTCCTACTCACCATATTTTTACAATAGATCTATGCAACTGAAATATTACAAAGTTTTAATGATTTAAGCTCAAGAATTTCTGAATAAATGTCAATGAATTGATATAACACCATCAAAAACTGTGGTTTGAAAAAGAGCTCCTGGTTTTGAGCACCTTGAGTAAGGCTACAGAAGGAAAATTACTTTAATTGGCATTTATGTAATCATTCTGCTTGAGAGGTTTACGTGAATCACCACTACCACCGTGGTGGTGAAGTATGGTGAAGTGATGAAGTATGAGCCCTTCACCACTTCAGATGGATTCATAGTCATGTTGCTTAAATTCCACTTGTACTTCTTTCCACCAAAGAAAAAATAAAATCTACTCCCGAGGTGGTCCTACGTACAACTACTAGGGAGACAGTTAGAACATTTTCGTTGTTTACCTAGCTACCATCATACACCAGGTAGGAAAAGTCATCATACCAGATGCAGAGAAATGAAGGAGCAAGTACAAAAGCAGAGTAAAAAAGCCCTATGGTTTTCTGTATTCCTAGCAGTAAGCTCTGAGAGGATGGTAATACACATAATGGCGTTGATGCAGTCTAAGTAATGGGTAAAACCCAGCTGTTTATAGTTCTAGCAGAATTGCATGAAATCAATTGGAAAAAAAAAAAGCATAATCACATTAATTTTGCTTCCAGCCAGCATTTCTAAAATGCATTAAGACCTTTTGAACTATAACACAATCATAAAATTTTAAGTGCTTGATGGAATAATAATTTCTTGGAAGAGAGGTATGAAGCATATTGGAGTGCAGTAATGTAAAAAGTAACTTGTCCTATTTTAGAAGAATTGAGTGAGTACGCACTTCCATTTTACATTCAGTAATATTACATGTAATGTGGCATAGTTGCCAAGATAAAGATCTTCTTCCCTGGACCTCTTAGGCTGCTGAATTTTTATCAGTCATTTGGATGGGATTCTATTCAATAACTGCCTTTGAAGATTTGGCTTTAGTATGCTAATAGGAAGGTTGCATTTCAGAACATGGACTGTTTCTTTTCTTTGTTTGTTCCTGGACCTTAAGATTACCAAATGTATCTAGGTTTGAACCCTGCAGTTAAATTAGTAATTGCCTGCTCTGCCTTTCACTACTTACATTACTTTAGGTTATGTCACTCTAAGTTAAGATAAATTAGAAACCTTCAAATTCATGAGGACTTTGAGGCACATAAAGATATGGAGAAGTATGCTAAAAAGCCAAATAAACTCATTTACTCTTTTGGGTTTTTATTCTTTCTGAATCTTGAAGTTAGAAAATGACCCAGTCTTTGAGGTCTTTTGAACTCAGCACTAACTCTTCTAATGATAGAACAAATTAAATGTTTTCTCAGGCTGTATACAAAATGTGATATATGCTGGATATACAGAAGTTAAACCAAACTTAGCCATAGGACACCAAGGGTCAAATAAGTCATGGCACCCACATATAGCTTTCTCCTAAAGCTAGTGTGATAACAGAGGTAAGTTTTGGAATAGGCTGTCACAAAAGAGCTTAGACAAGCTGAAGTGTGGGATGTTGCATGTGGTTTGGGTGAGGTGCAAGGAGTCTAAGAATCCTAAAAAAATAAAGCTACTTAAGCAACAATAACAAAACAAAATAGAAATCCCTAGAGTTTTGTCCAGCCCTAGAAATCCAGGTTTCTTTGGGTGCTGCCCTGTTTCATTTTAAACCACATCAACCCATAGCTACAGTTAAGACTTCTCAGTCTGAACACCTTAGAAAGTCCTGTTGCTACAGCCACTTTTACAGTCTGAAGAGAAGATGATTTTCCTGTTCTAAATACTGGCAGCCAACTGACGCACTCATCAGAAAGCAGGAGGGTTGAATTCACTGTCTTTCCCCTGATCCTTGAGGAGGCTGGACATATATCATACCACAAGAATCATCAGACTATCACCAGGGGATTGCGCTGAAGGTGTGCCCCACGAGTAATGGAGGCAATGGTGTCATTCAAGGAACATCATTCCTTGAGGAGACCAGAACATAAGACTTTGCTTCCCTCCATCTTCCAAACCACTAGACAACAGAATTCTTTCGTCTCACTCTTCCTCTCCTTGGCCATGAATTTTGGCTTTTTCACTTGTAATTTGAAGAAAGATTTCCCCACCCACAGGAAGCCTGCTGGTGATTAAGATTTTCTAGAAAATATGGGCTTAAACTCTTAGCTTTACTGACTTCATGAACAAGTGCATTATATAATCTTTTATAGAAATTATGCCTGTCAACAGTACTGCCCAACCTAATTCTCTAAGCCTTTTAATGGATGAGCTTGCTAACCCTGAGGCTCTATGGTCAGGAGTATTTTTCAAGGCAACAATAGTGCCTTGCTGTAAACCTGGTAACCTGCCTGCGTTCACTGCCTAGTTCCCTAAAGCAGACTTGCCAATTTTTTCGACTGAATTTTGCGCATGTCTATATTAAGACCCCTTATGGCTTCTTCTGGAAGGCCTTCCCTTTAAGTCTCCTAGTCAGTCATTCTTCGTGATACCTATCTGAATTTTCCTTGTTGTTTTTATTTAACTCCTCCAAATTTTATTGCTTGTTTTCTCATTGACTACTGGAAAATAGGAAAGAAAGAGAACAGATGCTCTCAGACTGCAGTTACTAAAAAATTAGAAGTGAATGCAGGTTCAATGATGGAAAAAAAAAGAAGAAATTATCTGTTTCTTTATTCATTTGCATGAATAATTTCCATTGGTGGTTAATGAGAACTTGAAGAAGCCACACAACAAACAGGGCAAACTTCCATTAAGTCATGTGTGTGAACTGATTACAACTGAGTCTCAGGCACAGCAGAATGTTTTGTCCCTCAGAGGTACACACATGAATATGGGAAAATAAGAGTAGAAGCTTAATCCCAAAAGTGTAAAGTCTGTCATCTCAAAGTATTTTCCATTGTGCACATGTGATTCCCTGAGATTTACTTTTGATTAAAAGGGTCTAAATATTTTCATAATCATGTGTGGCCTTATGCCTCTCCCATCTGTAAAGGATCAACTAGGATAGATATAAGTCACTAGTTTCAGAGTTACCATAAGGAAAACATCTTTGCTGGCTCATATTTACACCAAATATTGCATTGGCTCAACCAAGTAACGTGTTTTACAGGCCAGTTAAACTGTTTTACAGATTCAGTTAAACTAGTCAAAATTTGTGTTTACACCACCTCAGATCCTTTGCCTGCCTACCCTGTCCACCACTTGGTAGCATGGAGGACAGAATCAGCAAAAATTTGGCATGTCCACTTCCAGATGAATTTTGACTAGTTTAACTGAGTTGTACATGGAACAGCCTGAAAGACAGAGATATGCCCCAATTACACAGTTACCCATATTTTCAGATGCTAAAAGGAATGTACTGTCTTTCTACCAGCACTAACAATGAGATGCTTTCTTCTCTCTTGACCCACCATCACCAGATGCAGGTCTGAGAACCAAGACTGAAAAAAAAATTTGGAAACCACTCAGTCTAAAGGCTTGATTGCTTAGTTTCTGGCATGCTAATTGGAAATACTTGCTGGAAAATACTAAATAGTTGCAAACCAGATCAGCCAAATGGTCAACAGGTCAGCTGGTGTTATTTACTGACGTAGATAACTTCACAGGTTCCAGGAAATAATCATGCTCCACCTATTTCAATTCTTGGTCCTTTTCAGTTTTATTTGTATTATTTATCTTTTGCTTATCATGAGAAAGCATATTACAGATTAATGACAGCAATAAAATATAATTCCAGTAAAATTTTACATAATACGGAGGATGAAAACCGTATAAAATGTTGAAACCTTTGTCTCTGGAAAAGCAATCTGAAAGGCAGAAGGACCTGCGCACTTGTTCACTGAACAAACTTTATTTTACAGTATTTTGTGGGACGACTGTTCATAGTTTAGTCCCCTCTTCATTCCTATTGGTGTTCTTTTAAAGACACAGAGGACTGCTTTGCTACTGCCCAAATAAGCAGCACAGTTTCAGCCAGTTGGCTTTAGAATATGCAAATTTAGGGGCTGATTCTGCTTCCTTCTTACTTTTATCTCTTAATTTTTAATCACATGTGCACATCAATTAGCTTTACTGTCAGTCATTTTTTTACTCTCCGTTGTTTTAAAATGCACGCTGTATATGGATGAACTGCTTTAACACTTCTCCCTTTTGAAAAGGGTGGAACCCCTTTCAGCCTTGTCTAGCTATGATTCTTTGAAACCAGCTTTTGCGTGTTTGAGCTGAAATCCGTTCTTATGCAACTCTCAATACTGATCAATATCACTTCTCTAGGACAGGAAGAGAATAATAAGCTGTTACACAAGACTTAAGTGACAGACACACGGTGCTGTTTGATTCCAACCTGCTGCAAAAATAGGACAATCAGCACAAAATTCAGTTTCTAAGTGTTTTGCTTATTTCTATAAATCTGGCACACTTAAAGCATTACTTCATTGCTCTTCATTGGCAGAAATATTCAGGGGCTTTGAACTGTTAAGTATTGCTAAAGTTATTAGTCTTTCATTGTTCTCAAATAAATCCTTTTAGGAAATCTAAAACCATTTAAAAGAACATATAATATTTAAAATCCATTTAAAATAACACAGAATATTTAATACTAAACTTACTTGTTTCTTACAACACTTTTTTCAGTGCCTGATGGGCTTTGAAACTTCTTCCACTTTCTAAGCAAATATTACTAAATGCCGGGATAGTATTCTAAGAAAGGACCTTCCCTGCTCTATTTAGTATTTATTATGTAAAATGCTCAATGGCAATAAAATTCAGTTCTTACTTCTCTCCCTCGTGGTTGCTTTACTTACTCTTTTTTCTTCCTTTCACACAGCAAGCATTTCATTAGACTGTTCAAAGTAGAGCACCTTCAAAAGAAATTTAGAATACCTTTCACTAGTAGATTTTGCTACAGCTTGATGGCTAACATGCTTTAAAAAAAAATGCTGAGCGCTACACCAGAGGATGCAGAGTGTAAAAAACAGAACCTAGATCTTTTACAGCTTGGCTAAGTCCATTAACTGTTGAGTCAATTGATAAAAGAAGGAATAAACTTAGTCTCACTATTTGCTCTCTTTTTGGGCAGAAATAGTTGTGTTTTCACAAAGCAATTTTCAGATGGATTCTGTGTGTGAGATACAGGAAGATACAACTTGGCTGTTATGAGCTACACATTAAAGAGAAAGCTCCTTGGGAGTACACCTAGATGGACAAATATGGGCACTGGAGCAACTGTTGGCAAAAAAAAAAAAAATCTAGATATCTACAGAACCTAAAAATTGAAATAAACAAAACATAGACATCTCCAGAAATTACCCAAGTTTTGGTCTCAGAAGGTACTAAATCAGTGTTTCGAGAATTTAAACTTTAGGTTCAGTATTATATGTCTGTAAAGTGTATATTTAAGTTGATAATATTTGTATGGATTTGAGCCAATTACTTAAAGACAAAGTATGTGTGAAGTAGCGTTTAAAGTAGAGACATGCAAGACTCCACACCACATATATTAACATTCCCTTTTCTGTAAGCAGTAGTCCTAATTCTGATTTACAGTTGCACAGCAATATGTTTTAATTTATCATTTGGTCATAAAATGGTACTCCACACTGAGATTACATGTCCTTTTTAAGCATTGGTACAAACGTAGTAAGCGGAGTAGCCACTTTGAAAATTATATAGCCTCAGTAGATGGGAAACATAGTCAGGGGGAATCTTGTGAGCTGAGTAACTCAGGGCAGCACAAAGAGAGAGTTACTGTGGTTATGCATCATCTGTGGGTGAACAAAATATGACTATAGAGACAATTTGCTCATGAACTTGCATAGTTAAGGAAGCAACAGCAGCATGAAAGCAACTCCTCTGGAAAAAAAAATCAGTTCTGGGTGTGTGTATTTTCATAGTATTGTTTGTTCCACAGTGGACTAATTGTTTCTTCAGAGTTTTCATTTTAATTTTAGAAAAATACAGTTATATAATTTATAGATGAAAACACAGATGTTTGGATTATCCTTCTGTTCCAAATGCAGCTAAAATGATAAACTAAACATGGAAAATATTGAAATAGTACACTTAGACACAATGTTTATTTAACATTATTAGTCGTACTTAATATTTTGTTCCAAATGACCTCAAACCTTTAGTATTCGAGTCTTATAAATCAAGCCTAAACGTAATGGGATGGGGTTTTAAAACCTAATTTTGGGAGTGTTTATTTCCTGTCTTTGATGACTTTGATATGCTCTTTCACCACAAATGTGAGAACTAGAGATGAAAGTCGAGCTTTTCAGCAGTAACATGGTTCTGGAAACTATGGACCTCAGAGGGCAAACAGTGAACTAGGAGGTACCCTAATAAACTAAACAAACACCTAGATTAAGCAGCAAATATATTTTTGCATGCTCTTGTTGCAATGGCACAGAAGAGACAGACTTTCATAAACAGCTGGTGTGAAAATACTAGCTTTCTTAAAACCCAAATGTGCCTGAGGTCAATCACACAAACCAGACCTCCAAGATAACCATCCGCTTTTGAAAACATGTCTTCATATGTTAACATGCAGCTGCTTCTTAGGTGGATAGTAAGAAGCTGGAGAGGGCTAGGGATGAGAGAAACTGGTCTCCGGAAAGAATGAGAAACCAGACTATTTACCCAGGCTTACAAAGGCGAAAGAAAGAGTGATAACTTTCAAACCAAGTCACTCATCCATTTTTTTTTATTATTATTATTTTCCCTGAGCTGAAGGAAATATTGTAGATGACACTGATATTTTTAGTCTTATGGTCATTTTGGGGGGACTAAAGAGACTGAGTTTGCAAGGGTTTATTTTCTTTGTCTCAGGAATTATATCTTAGAAAGCTGTCAGATATATTTTCGTAGTTTAAAGTGCATTAGAATCTGACTCTGGGATCTATATGCCAATACTGCCCTGTAAAAAGCCATTGTCAAAGAGGAACAAGTATGTTTCAGTGCCACACTGAAGAGTGAGGCGAATAACGATACTCACAGATAAGGTATCTATCTAAATCACCACCACTCTTAAAAGGTTTTAAAATACATGAAAAGCTCAACTGTTTTTCTCATCATAAGCAGGAATTCAAAGCTGAGATCAGCCACCACTCCACTAAAGCCACTTTTCCTTGCTATTATGACTATAGGCTCTAAGCATTAAAATATCCAGCATCTCAAGGTTGACACATCTGCCAAGATGTCTCCTTGTTGTGCTGAATCAATCTGAGTAAATGTGTTTATTTATAATGAGACAACTTTACATGCATAGTTTAGGCTCATTCCCTGTTATTAAGCTGAAGGTTTTTTG